>Ga0209581_1000285_pt1 | contig 136804 bp, 154 predicted proteins | sample Coa_R2_FD_187160 | JGI IMG/M metagenome (GOLD analysis project Ga0209581, IMG submission 187160) | Surface soil microbial communities from Centralia Pennsylvania, which are recovering from an underground coalmine fire - Coalmine... | ecosystem: Environmental > Terrestrial > Soil > Unclassified...
CCACTTCGATCTGCCGCAGAATATTCACAATCTGCTCAGGCGTGTGCTTCCTGGGCTTTGCCATTCCATGCTCCTTCCATACCAGTTTGTCTCACTCCCACTGGTACAGAATTTCCCGGGCACTCCAGGTCTCGTGTGCACAAGTGCATGCGCGTCGGACGCAGCGAAAGCAAGGCAAGTTTGCCTTTGCCCTTGATCTCGCACGGAGCCGAACGCATTTCGCATGTCAACTTGAGGGACCATCATGCTGCAAGTGCTTCCATCCGGTGCCGAGGAGTGAAACCGATTTCAGCCTTATTGACATGAACGTCCACGCGCAGGCTTGCTGCAATGTCGCTTGCGTCGTAGGGACGGACCTGGATGGCTGTAAACACCGACGACTTTGACATTTTTGTTTGGGCAGTAAACACTCGCTCTACATCACTGCCAATACCAATGCCATACGCCAGATTCCTGCGATCGGAAATTATGTGAAAGCCGGCTTCTCGTGCCTGATCGATATTCCAGAGATATCCCGCCCCAGCCATTTCTCGCAGGCGCACAACAAAATAGTCGTTTGGCTCAGCAGTAAGGGATGAGCCCATATCATTCTCAGTCAGGTCCCAAACGTTGCAATACCAGTTGGGAGGGACCACCGAATCACCGAGGAGCCTTTGCTTGAGACTTTTTACAGGGGAACGCAGCAACTCGACGCTCTCATTACGCGCGAGGATGCCATGCCTCACAAGAGTCCGGGCCAAAGCCTCGTAGCTCACCCCGAGTCGAAGCGACATTTGATAGACAACCTCGGGCCGCCGAATCGAATGCTCATTCCACTTTTGCTTCTCGGCGATCGCATTGATCAGCGTTTCCGGCATAAGGAACATGGCTGCGAATGTGTCGGCTGCCATTTCCTTCAGATCGTAGTGGCTTCGTCCGAAAGGTGACCGGCTCAAAATGGAGTCGTCATCGACCGATGCGGAGTGCTTCAACACGGCATGCCCAAGTTCGTGCGCTGCCGTAAATCGCTGAATGGCCAATGTCCGTTCGGTCGTCACCAGAATGCCCGGACGCTCCAGGTTCAGGAATGCCCCCAACAGACCGCCTAGCTTCTGAAAGACCAAAAGGATGTTTCGCTCTTCGATGAGGTTGAAAACATCAATTGCGCCTGTCCCCATGACGGAGCCGGTAGCGGCAGCTATGTCTGCGTGCAGCTGCTCTGCTTCAAGAGTGCCTTCCAAAACAGCATCGCGGTACGTAGTCATTTCTGATCCGCCGCTGGGCTTCTGCTGTTTAGAAACTCGGCGAAACGCCTCAGTTCCATCCGATCCGTTTCGGTGAGTTTCGCAGCCGTACGCGCAAGATGAGCAATATCCTCCGGCAGCGCTGGCGGCTGCTCTTCTCCAGTAAGGGACGCGACTGATCGTTGATAGAGACCAGCCAATGTCCGAAGCTCCAATGCTTCAACCCGTCTTTGTCCAGATTCGATAAGGGAGATAGCGGTCCTTGGCACATTCAGTTTCTTAGCCACTTCATCTTGTGAAAAGCCCACGTATTCCCTGGCTTGTCGCAAGCGATCTCCTAGAACGACGCGTTCAGAGGCTGATGGCAGCATTGATCGACACTCCTTTTTCCTGAATTGCTGGTGGATGACCTTTTTGCTTTTTGTTGAATTCTGATTGAAGTTCCTGTAGAAGGTTGCCCACGAATTCAGACTTGTTCAGGTACCCGCCTTTCTTAATCACATTTTTAGAAGGCCTATAGCCTAGAATCTGCTTGAAGGACACCAAAATTCCCACTGCCTGCTGAGAAGACATCTCTGGTTGAAGCGCGAATACAGTACCTTTTACCGGGGTCTTGGTCGCTGGCTTCAGGGGAGATTTTGTTTTCGAATCCCACCAACTAGAGGCCATCGTTTTCAGTTTCCCAGCCGGAAATGTCATAATGAGTCCTGTTCGACTTTCGATCATCGTACTCGCGTAATGTTCGATTGTCAAACAATAGTAAGCTAGTATTTGGGAGGGCAGAATGTCTCATCCAGCGATCTGGCATTTAGGTTGCGGACTGATCGTCAGTGCGGGGGCACTGTACGTCCTCAGTTGGGGGCTTATCACGTGGCGCCCCAACTGGCTACTCGGAAACATTACCTTATTGTGGTTCAAATCGCTTGTTTACATGGGCTTAGGAGGACTTGGATTGATCGTACTTTGGGCCCTGGATCAGTTTGCATGGACTGTTCTGTTCTGGAGGCGGTAACGTGTTCCTATCTAGCGAAAAGATCCTTGAACGATGCGCGATGGGGGAGGAAAGCCTCATCACGACGGATACCTTCGTCCCGCGAAACGTACAGCAAGCCTCCTACGATCTTCGTCTCGGAGCAGAATCCTTTGCAGTGGGCCAGGACGTTCCAACCCATCTAAATTCAGACAAGCAGCGCTACCTCTCGATCGCACCTGGCCAATTCGCCCTATTGACGACGGCGGAGGAAATCAGAATGCCGGACGATCTGCTTGCATTCATTACTCTGAGGAACAGCTTCAAAATGCAGGGGCTGATAAACGTCTCGGGGTTCCACGTCGATCCGACTCACAGGGGAAAGCTGGTCTTCGCCGTCAATAACATTGGTCCGAGCGACATCCGATTAAGGCTCGGAGAACCGACCTTCACGATCTTCTTTGCAGAGATTCGGGGAGTGATTAACGGTCATCGAGCGCCCTTTGGAAATGATCTTCCTCTTCAGTACGTTCAGTTGCTTGGTGGTTCCAGCCTTACCCTCGCCAAGCTTCAGAAGGAATTTGAAGACCTTCGAACCAAGGTGGTACTCTACGCACCCTTGGGTATCGCGCTGCTGCTTGCTTTGCTCATCTCGCTCCTGAAAAAGTAGACCTCGGAGAACTTATGGATCTCAATGACTACCAGCTGCGTGCCGGAACAACAGAACAAGATCCCGGTCCTGGCCCAGAGAAAGTCACCGTCGCGCTCCTCGGACTTGCCGGAGAAACTGGTTCACTGCTTACGCTCTACAAGAAGTGGCTCAGGGACGGAGACGCCTATCAGATCATTCAGCAGAGAATCTCGGAAGAACTCGGTGATGTGCTTTGGTACGTGGCAGCAATTGCGAGAAAAGCCGGTTTGGAATTGAGTCAGGTGGCTGAGCAGAATCTACAAAAGGTATCTGAACGCTGGCTTCCTTCGCAGGATGTCGGGCTTCTTGATGACTCCGCTCCGCTGAATGAACAACTACCCCGTTGCTTCATCGCAGAATTTCGAGCCTCAGGACAATCGAAGAACCAAAGGACTGAAATATTCATTGATGGCGCAAAATGCGGAAGCACTCTGACTGACAACTCATATGAAGGTGACGACTATCGTTATCACGACATCCTCCACCTAAGTTTCGCCGCGATACTAGGCTGGTCACCAGTATTTCGAGCCCTTTTGCATCGTAAGCGTAAGAGCGATCCGCTCACCGATGAGGTGGAGGATGGCGGCCGTGCGGTAGCAATCGAAGAAGGACTTTCGGCACTCATTTTCAACTATGCGCGTCATCACTCCCTTCTGAAGGGCGTATCACGTCTCGATTGGCCGTTGCTCCGGACCTGTTACGAAATGTCCTCTCATCTTGAGGTGTCGAGGCGATCTCTCTTCGATTGGGAGTGCGCTATTTTAAAAGCATTCGAACTTTGGAGACAATTGCAGGCGAACAACGGAGGGATCGTTGAATGCAATCTACTTAACCGCACAATGCTCTACCGTGCTCCCGAGCATACCGGCCTGCGGTAGCCTCCTGCAGAATCGATTATCCGACTCGGAGCGTCACGTCTTGGTATTCGCGGTGCTCTCTTTTCCCGTCCTCGAGTTCAGCCATCGCTGCCATAATAGTCGTAATGTCGGATTGCTGCACTTCTCGGCTGCACGCAAAGCAGCGGCCATCTTACTTGAGCGTCGAGCTGCATCTGCAACTACGATCGACATCAGATTTGAAAACGCTTTTGGGGCCCCTTCGAGCGTTGCCATCTCGAAATAATCGTGTTCGCTGAGACCACCCGACACAAGCCTATTGACTCTGTCATTCATTTCAGCCCAAATTGGATCGGCGACTTCCTTCGGAAACGCCAATGAATCCGCGTTTGAATCTGAAGGGACGCGGGCCGAATCCAAAATCGTCTTCAATTCCCCTTCATAAATGTGCAAGCTGTCACTGAAATGCGTATAGCTCCCGATTTCAATCCCTAGCCACCCCGCCATCACTTCCTGCAGGGTCGTGAACTGAACGAAATTGTACGGCAGACCTCTGAATAGATCGTTGCTGCGCATTACCTGCGACCATTCGAGCTTGCCACCTCTAATTTTGAGCATGGAACAGAGATTGCATGGAATATCGGACGCAACTGGTGCACCGGACAAGTGAGGAAAATCCTTCGTTGGATCCCAAATCTGTAAGACGATTTGACGGCCATCCGGATTGCTTGACAGTGATTCACACGCACGCGCCAACTGATCGAAACCAAAGTTCTCACGCAACCTGAAGCCGTATGCGCCGTGGTATTTTGCTCCCATGCCTGCAAACTTCGGCAGTTGCGGATTGAAATAGTTCAGATACCCCGAATCATTGCGCCCGTTGATTATTCCGATGGCTTCAACTATCGCAAATGCGACGCTTATCGGATGCGACCGTGACAACACCCATCTGTCGCGTGGATTGCGGATTTGCAATGAAACATGCAACAACTCGTAGGTACGACCTCCTCTGCCATTCTGACGTGGCCTTCCTGGTTCTTTCCTGAATAACTCAACGGCGAGCAGCCACGCCTCGTCTGCCGAACTCGCATCAACGGTGGGCATAGGCGTCTTCCTGATCCTGAGCCACGAGGTCGTTAATTCCCCATTTTGGAGGATACCAATAACGAACGATTCCTGGATTGCGGTGAAACATTTGCTTGATTCGCTTTCTGCCAGTCAGTCCGCTGACCTCCGGGTGCGCCTGTCGAGCATATTTGTCCACTTCGCAAAAAAGATTCTGGCAGTCAATGAGTTGAAGCCGACGACCCCACAACGAGCGAAATTTGAGTCCTAATCGTTCGAATTCGCGACTCTGCCGATCGGCAACCATCTTAATAACGTCTGCCTCGCTTAATCCTCCAAGGTTGTCAAAACATTTACGAATTCCGTCGCGCGCACCTGGGCCCGGAACCACAAACTCAGCCTCACTGAAATCCGTTAAGCAACTATAGTTCAGGTCTGTAATGTACTGATACGCCAGGAACTTTCCGATCATTGGGTACGACAGCAGTAGATCAAATCCGGATCGCATGCTCTTAGAGTCTCTCAATTTGGCAGCGACGCGATCGCTCAGCATTTTCTTCAATAACCGAAGGTGATTGACGTGTTTCTTGGAGCTTCCTTCCCTTCCTCCAGAAGGCATGATGTACGCAGCCGAATAGATTGCTTGCTTGCGCTGCATTGCTTGCGTCAACACTGCGTCGAACGCATTCAAGTCGAATCTGTCGACTCTCAACTCGCCTATTTCTTCCTCTAAAAGCTTCCAAGTCTCAATCTTGTTGAAGATCTTGAACAGAAGAGTCCGAAACAGAAGGTTTTCAGGATCCTGAGGCCCTTGGTAAATGACGTCATGGATCAGGTATTGACTGACCCGATCAGATGCACGGTAAGCATTGGTGAACTTGTAGCGGCGAAGAATCGGATCTTCGGTCCACGGCGGAGCCTCATTTCGGAGTCGTTGAAAGAAGACCTCCTGACGCATCGTCGCAAAACGCCAGTACGTGTCATAAACCTTGGATGGGCGTGCAGGGCTCAGTTTTGAGAATACTGTCGGACCAGCGGCCGGAGCTTCTTTAGCGTTGAAAGAAAGCTGTCTTTGACGCGGGCTGCTGGCAGCCCCATCCTTCAGTTCAAGATTTTCCAATTCGCCCATTACCTCGGCAAACGTCTCATCCGGTGTTCTTTCGCTAGAAATCCTCTTAACTTTGTAAGCGTGTTGCTCGGCAAGTGCGATATGAGAATAGGCCGTACGGAGATCGACTCGCTGATTGGCCGGTTGATTATCGGTGGCGCACGTGCTGCGATCCAAGAGAAACACGATTAAAGGAGAGAGATCCGACCAATAGAAATGTTCCAGGTGAACCATCAACTCTAGTGGTCTTTCATCCACCGCCGACACACGGCTATAGGCAACCATGGACCACCAGAAGCGATCCATCACTACGCTTTCACCCGCCATGAGCGCGGGCCTGATGATTCGGTTGACTGCATCAACGTGCGCAGCGACATGAAGTAATTGAAGAGCGGCAGGATCAGAACCTGAGCACCCAAAAGCTGCTGGGTCATGGTGAATTTCGTATATTAACTTGCCCAGCGTGCCAGGTTGGCTCCCCGGAAGGCTCACATATATGGCTTTGGTACCACGACGATTAAGCCAATCAACTGCGCGAAGACTCAAAGTTGTCTTGCCAACCCCGTCTGGTCCTTCAAAAACGATCAGTCGCCCTGCCATTTCGCTCCCGCATCACCGCTCATTGTATTCTCGCTAGTTAAGGTCATCTTGAGATTTCAGAGCCTCGTGTCCGCCCTGCTTACCGAATGCCCACCATTGCAGGATCCGCGGGCCCGGATCGAAGCCTCCTTTATACAGCGGCTCGTCGGCGCGAAGGGTAGGATCCAGCCTCATCCACATCGAAGGTTTCCTGATCTGACGCTGAGCACGATCTACCTGGAGCTTCAATCCTTCCATAGCTGAAATCGTTGCGGAACCCGTTTTGACGAGGCCACAGCATCTCTGGCTCGGTTCGTCTCGCAGGGGCCCTTTCTCATATTAACGAACGAGCTCGAGCCAACGTCTACGATTGGACAATGACGCAGGAACTTGCCCCAGTCCTTCTGCTCTAACTCCGATTCGACGTTCACTGCTTCCGAAATAGGACAGCAAAAAAGAGACTCTGGTCTTTCGTACGAGTGTGAATGAGCTTTTGCTTTTGTTTTCCGAGTTCTTCCGTACTTGCGAATCTCGTCGGAACGCTCGATGGTACGCTGCCTTACAGTCGTCATCCAAAGGTGCGTGGTCGAGCGGTTAAGCCGGACGACACGCTCGCTGCTTCCTTCCCTGTCGTTGGAATCGTGACCTGCTTCGGATCATGCTCATTGGTATTCACAAACGCGCACTCGGAGGCGCTGATCCCGCCGCCGAACAATATGCAAAAGAACGTGATCGCGCAGGAACGATGACCTCCGATATGAACCTCTCGGACGCCAAAGCAGACCTGAGCTGAACTTAAGAGCTCTTTAGCTGCCTCTGTGTGATCCATATCGCACGGTCTAGAGAAGCGTTTGCCTAGACTCAGAAGTGCTTTATCGATAAGCCAGCCTCCATGGATGTTGGAGGAGGCCATACCAGTAAATCTGAATAGGACTCTGCGAATGAGCGCGAGCTCGCAACCGATCCCAGATCTGTATGTACGACTAGACAGCTGGAAATCAATTGCTAATTACCTTGGGAGAAGTTCACGGACCATACAGAGATGGCATGCCGACTACGGGTTGCCAATGCGTCACTTGGCAGGTCCCTGTTCGTCGGTTATCGACGCGCAATGCGAGCCGCCAGTATGTGGATTGGGGATGAAATGCTCGACCTTTCCATAGGCAACAACCGACGTAGCGCCTCGCAATAAGCGCGCTCATCCGAACTCTCCCACTTGAGCGTTGGCCTTATTTGCCCCAAATTGCCGGTTTCGCCCTAATCCAGAGAATCGGTAAGTCCACGACTCGCGATTCCGTCAGGTAAGCAAAGCCTGGGCGGCACATTCCTTCAGGTCGCGGAAGAAGGCATCGATTTGCCGAAGATCCGTGTCCCAGGCGAACATGAACCGCGCCGCGCCTCCTATAAATGTATAAAAATGCCAGCCCCGCGCTCGCAGAGCGTCGAGGATGGCCTGGTTGGCTTCGAGGAACACTGAGTTCGCCTCGACGGGTTGGACGAGCCGCACGCCGGGAAGACTCTCGATTTGCGCCTGCAGAATGCGTGCGCATCGGTTGCCGTGCTCAGCGTTGCGGAGCCAGGCTCCGCTCTCGAGCATGCCCACCCATGGAGCGGAGAGGTAACGCATCTTGGAGGCCAGTTGCCCGGCCTGCTTGCAGCGGTAATCGAAGCCCTCAGCCAGCACACGATCAAAGAAGAGCACCGCCTCACCTGCCGCCATGCCGTTTTTGGTACCGCCGAAGCAAAGTACGTCCACGCCACTTTTCCAGCTCATCTCGGCTGGCGTACAGCCCAGGCTAGCGACGGCGTTTGCAAAGCGGGCGCCGTCCATGTGCAGCAAGAGTTGATGCGCACTGCAGGCGTCGGCTACGGCATGCAGTTCATCGAGCGAATAGACGCGCCCCATCTCCGTGGCCTGAGTGATCGTGACTGCGCGCGGCTTGGGATAGTGGATGTCCTGACGCTTGGTGGCCAGCTCGTGAATCGACTGCGGCGTTAGCTTGCTGTCCGAGCTAGGCGCCACCAGCAACTTGGAACCGTTCGAGAAGAATTCGGGCGCGCCACACTCATCGGTTTCTACGTGCGAAGCATCGCAGCAGATGACGCTATGGTAGGACTGGCAAAGCGAAGCCAGGGCCAGGGAGTTGGCGGCGGTGCCATTGAAGACGAAGTACACGTCGCAATCAGTCTCGAACAGGTCGCGGAAGACATCGGCAGCTCGGGTGGTCCACGGGTCGTCGCCGTAAGAGGTTGCATGCCCGCGATTAGCAGCTTCCATTGATTGCCAAGCTTCGGGGCAGATGCCGGCGTAGTTGTCGCTTGCGAATTGTTGTGCCAACTCCTGAGGATCGACCGCGGTCATCTTCTTTCCTTGATTGTGATTGGGCCGGGTTCGGCGGTGAGAGAAATGTCTTCTCATTTGTTAAGCAGCAGGATCAGGCCGGTATCGGAACAGGAGGCATCTGGGCTGCTCCCGTTCCGGTGTCTCCAGGACCACCGCCGTGCCGCTTCCCGCTCCGCAGGCAGCCTGTGTCAGCATGACGCATCGCGAAGACCGTGATAAAGAAGTCAAACCTGCGTATCGACAAGGGCATGCCAAGAATTCACGAGTATAAGCCTCCGATTCATTGAACGAATGCGTTTCTCAGGTTTCTTTAGCAAAGCAAAAAAGGCGCGGCGGATCCGCGCGGCGCACGTCTTTTGGGAAGGCGTTGATCCCGAAAGATAAAGGGTAGGCTTTATGAGCATTATCTGTGAGTCTAGACGCTCTCAATCGCTCAGATCGGCTTGGTTTGAACTGTGATCGCAGATTGTGTCCGGGGAATCGGACATCCACTTCAAGACCGCGGTCTCATTTTGGCGTTCACTTGAAGACCGCTCGGCCTCGAAACAGACGATGGACCGAAATGGCTATCAAGTGTCCGACCAGCTGTACAGCGCTTGTACCCTATCAAGTGATTCTTTTATTCCTGGGGCCAAATGATTCAAACTAACTTCGGAGGAACAAATCCCGAGCATGTAGTCCGCTGGACAACAGACATCCGGTTTTCAGGAAGTTGAACGATTTGGATCGAGCTCCGCAAGCGAATTGGAGACTTTCACCCTAGCATGCCCCTGTTCCCCTTAGGAAATCGGGGAATACTGCACTTATATTTAACAAGCGCGGGCGATGCCACTCTGTGGAACACTCAGGAGAGTCCCCATTCTAGAATGTTGCTGTGATCGACACCGTATCGACTTCTGAATTGGTTTCTGATTTGCGTTATGCCCTCAACGTCATGGAGGAATCCTCTCACCTGGGATTGGATGACGAATATGCCCGGAGGCTCCACGACATTCTGCAACGGAATATTGATCGGGCTTCTGCCGCCTCGCCCGTCAGGTCTTCCGTTCCCTTCCCGATTTCTTCAAGTAGCAAAATCCCCACCTAGCCGATTTCATGCAGCCGCGTAGCGCCGGATTTTGACGGTGCACACATTGCTGCTTCCCTCGGTTTCACGGCAGTCCTGACAAATCGCCCATTACTTGCCCTCTGAATATTGCGGAAAAGCGTTTGAGACTCAGCCTAAACTGGCAGAGTGACAATCTTCTCGTCCATAAAATCAGTCTTTGCTCCAGAAAAGAAGCGCCCCTACGACGTTATCGCGGATGCACTTCGGGCGTGGGAAGCGAGCGGCACGGCACGCGCCGATCAATTGTTCAGAAGGGGCATCGCGGCATACCAGAGTAACGAGCCGAATGGCGTCGATTTTGCGTTGGGACGTTACGGAGCTTTCCTGCTCGATCAAGGCCGAACTTCGGATGCGGAACGCGTCCTACAGCAAGCCGTTGATCTGAAGACTGACATTCCAGCGATATGGTCCGACTACTTCGGCATCATCGCGAGTCGGCATGACCTCACGGCCTTCAGGCGCGCGGTAGCAAGGTTAGACCTCTGTAGGACTGGCGGTGCGGCTTCTGAATTTCTCTTGGCGCATGCACGAGCTGCGGACCGGGAGGGCGCGACATCTTTCGCGGAGGAACTCGCCCGCTGGGTCATAGAGAGATGCTCGCTTTCAAAGAATGTAGAGGGAAGGTGGGCGGCAGTTGGGGACCTCGGACGAATTCTGGAGCGAGATGGGCGCCTTCAAGAAGCGATGAAGCAATGGAGCGAGGCTTTCAACGAAGGGAGCCGCGACCCGGAGACAATAACGCGATTGTCGATGCACCTGGAGCGAGCCAAAGACTATGGCACTGCTACGAAGATCATTCAGGAAGCGTTGACACGGCGACTGCCCGCAAATACCGAAGAAGCGTTGCGGAAGCGGCTCGCCCGTTGCGCGGGAAAGACCGAGCCGGCTGCCAATGGGCCGAGGCGGCGAGCCCAGATACCTGCCTATTCTGTTCGCACGGAGTCGGCGCTCTTCGAGCCACTCTTCCAAGTGCGGCTAAAGTCATCAGTTGCCAATCTCGCCGTGGTAAACGACGCTGTTCGTTGCGTCCTAACTTCAAAGGAGTTCTCCTCACTCGTCGACTTCGATTGTCAGAGCGGCGATGAGATGAGCCGGGTCGAGAACTTGCCACGTTTCAGCGATGTAATCTATGCGCCTGATGGCCGGTCCATTGGTATATGCCGAACGGCAGCAGTCGGTCGAGGACCAACTCTGCTGCGATTCTTGACCGCCGACGGCCAGTTGACGGCCGAGTCATCAGTTCCCGATGCAACCTCAGAGGTCGCCTTGGGCCCCGACCTGTGGTATGTCGGGTGTAGGAACGGCTTCCTCTATGCATTCGGATTTGATGGATGCCTACGCTGGACCTGGGAGACTCCAGGTGCAAGCCAATCCACCGATAATGTCTATTTTCGGCCATGCCCATACTATGTGTCCTCTCGGGGCACGTTCGCGGTGGTTGCCAGTATGGGAGACATTTATGCGATCGGTCCGAATGGCAGGACTTTGTGGCACGCTGCGATTCCGAACGAACATCAGACCAAGTGGAATTTCACAGTTCCTGTGCCAGGCGCCGCACCTCTCCAGCAACCGTACAAAGTCCTTGGCTTGCCTTCCGGCGCGCCCCGAGACCAGGTGAAGTCCGCCTACCGGCGTCTGGCTCTTGCGACTCATCCGGACCGCAATCCGAGTAACCCCGAAGCAACCGCCAACTTCCGCCGCATTCAGGAGGCATACGAGCGAATCCTCGCTGGAGAAGGAGAGGGCTCTTCGACTACAGCCGAAGGAATCACAATCAGCTTTGAGATTCAGGGCATGGGGCCGACAGCGAGCTTCGTGACCGGCACGAGTTCGGGTGCAGTCGTTGGTTCGTCGCAAGGCAGAATCTACTCCTTTGATGGAAAGGGTTGCTTGCGCGGTGCCAGAGTGCTCGGCGATGGTACTGTGCGCGTCGCATTGCGGAGGGACGGAAATCTCGGCGCAGCCTGGTGCGACAACACGTTGCTTTTCTTCCGTGATGGAGAGGTAATCAACGCCGTGGAATCCGTTGCATGGCCCCGAGATCTGGCAATGTGGGGCGATGACGTTGTCCTGTGGCAGCGCAATGAGCTTGCGGTATTCGATGTCTTTGGGCGCACTCTCTATGCGCTGGAATTCTCAAAGAGCATAGCGGGAGTCGCGATACATGACGACGTACTCTTCTGCGCGGCCGGAGCTCTGGTCGCATTTAGAAATCGAGAATAGTTTGCACCCGCCGGCACGATCAAGTTAGACGTCACTGGAGATCTTTTGCTTCGATACCAACACCAAAAGTCCCAATATACAAACCTGGGACAAACTCCTGCGCGGGAAGCTTCCCCCGAACTTCTCTACGAATTCTTTAGATCGCCACCGCGACTCAGCGGGATGCTAGCATTTATTTTGGCTACGCATTGCGCTGGCGGCCGTTGTTTGGGCTCTCGAACGGGAGAACGATGCCCTACGAAATCATCATCGACGCAGCCCAGATTCTCCGTTCCACGCTCCATTTGTTGGAGCACACCCAATTCCCCGAGAAGAACTCGACGATGATCACCAACGTTGTGAAGCAATTGCGGTTGGCCATTGACGACCTCGAACTCGCGAAACAACGTCTCGAAATCGACGGACGCGCGCACTGAACCGCCCACCTGCACCTACCCCGAACACAGATATGGCCCAACTGATAAACACGCCCGTCAAATGCATCCCTCATGCAGGCATACATTTCAGACAAATCGGCCCGTCGCCAGAGGGGAGCTTCGAACGGTTACAAATCAGATGAACCTATTCGGCCCGAAGTATTAGTGACTACAGTGCATTTGCATCACGGATCAAGATTCCTGAGCTAAGATGGCGTCCTTACGAAACAGGGTGCTTGCTTGGAGCTTAAAACTTGGGAGCGGCCGCCGAGTGGCCCGCGTTCCGAAAAAAAGTGGGGAGGTTTGACCGCGGACGGCTGCCCCTCCCCTTCCCATGAGTCCAAGAGCCAGGAGGCTGAATCCTAGACCCTGCAGAACACGCGATCTTGAATCGATTCCTGAACGAATGCAACAGGGCCTTCTCCCGTGATGGCGCGCAGCATTTTGATGATTCGCTGCATCGCATTGTGAAATCCATTTTCGGGCTCAGTCCTGCATTCTTGGCGATCGAGAATCGCGCCGTGTTCCCTGATGGCCCGACTGCTGTCTTTGCTCCGCCGATGTCGACCGATCCAATTGTGATCATGCGGCAGCCTTTCTAATTTCTGCCCGGATGAGCCCACTGCAAAGAGGGCTGCAAGGAATCACTCGAGACTGGTTTGTTTGCCAGTCGTTCCTCCAAGGGTTCTTCTCATGCTTGGCCCGGCGCTAGAGACATCGAACGGGAGATTCAATCTTGTATTCTTAAACCGATTCTTGTTGCGAGAAGCATGATTGTAAAGAGCAGAGGCTGCCGCCAAAGGAAAATCGTCCGATTCGTCGAACAGAACGACTTGACAGTCAGCGGCGGTCGACGTTGACTTCTCACTTTAAGGCATCTTCGCGAGATCGGTTTCAGATTTTGCCAAGAACGCGTAAACAAATCAGGCATCAATCGTCCGATACGTTCCATGCTCTCGATTTGCATTGCCCTGCGTTCGTAGGGAAATACCACCTTGGTCGACCGAGAACGGCCCATTTATGCCCATCTTTCCGTCTTGTTTTGGGCTTTTGGGCAGCCCATTCGACATTACCTTCCGAATGATCACGGGCTGGGATAATCCCAAAGCCGCATTGTGCATTGCGATGCACGTCCGACGGTGAAGCAATCAGGCCTTTCACCACCATTACCTGAACCGGTGCCTCTCTGGGGAAGGCTGACCTACTCAATTCGGCGGCACTCCCGGGAGAAAAGAGAATGTTGGCTGCGTCCGCCAGGCCTTCGGCGCCTCTCAAGGGGCGGCACTCGATGAATTTTCGAGAGAGCAACCCATCCAAGGTCTTGAGCAGTACGTTCGGCTCCAATGGCAGCGCGATTCTCTCCGCCAACGGATGGAGGTGGACCTTGCCCTGATAGCTGTCGCTGAGAACCGTCAGCACAATCTGCTCCGCCGAATTCAAAGCCAACCCCATATTCCCGGTCCGCTCCTTTTCTTTCCTGCTTCGTCGGCGGATCGGGCAATCCGGCCATCTTTGTTCAGAGGATTGAACATCTTCTTCCGATTTCGTCGAGACCGAGTGATCAAGAACCAGTATCGCCCGCTTAAATATATTGTCGCCGCTGAGCCACCTCTCCGCGGCGTCGGAGTCCCATGCCGCCATGACGGCCGCTGTGAGTTCATAATGTTCTGCATCGGATTTGGGAAGCTATTCGCGCAGGCCTTCCAATAAGCCCTGTCGGATTGCGTAAAAGGCAACCATCCTTGCCGTTTCATGGATGATTCCTTTCGGCTTGAAGCCGACACGGTACGTGCGCCTGCAGTCACTGACATCCATCGAGGTGAATTCAGAACATGATAACGGTTTGACTGCATAGATTGAGCACCAGCATCTTCAAGGAACGCACAAGGTATGTGCTTCTTCGTTCGCTCTCTCGGCGCCAAACTCTGGCTCTTCTGATTTACATCACGCAACTTCGTCAACATGGCTTCGGCATCCACGAAAAATTCTGCCGATCGGATGAATGTCGCAATCGAGAAAGCCTCTGGTGCTGTCGGAGGGACCGTTGGTAGCAGCACCAATGACATCCCCCCTTGCAATCCACTTTGGGAGTGCGCGGATGTCGAAGGCTTTCTGCCATGGTCTCAGCGAACCCGGTAGGGTTGTTCAGAACATGCAATAATCCCGCTGGAGTTCGAGCCTGGGAGAATATCTGAACGACCGCTTCTCGTTCCGCATTGCAAAGACCTGCTGCTATTTCTGCTTCTTTCTGATGCTGCTCGGCGGTCTTCGACTGAGTGACGGACCTGCGCCCACTTGACATTCAGAAATCTCTAAATTTTAGAATTAGTTCTAACGGACACTCATCGCGCACCCCGGAAAGGGCGCGGTTTGGACATTAGAGCATTGCCGGGATCCTCGGCCGAGACGCTCATTACGCTTCAACAGCAGAAGACCGAATCCGCACGGGACCAATAAAGAGTCTCATGGGATCTGGACCTATCGTGTCAGCGGCAGTTTATTGGCGCAACCGTTGCTGGTCGGCCTGGGCGTATCAATTACGGCTTCTCCATTGTGCTCGATGCAACTGGGGCAAACCTTTGTCGGAATGACGCGATCGGGAACCCGGTTCTCTATCTTTGAAAACCCCGGGCGGCCCGGGCTCCTGCGAGTCAACACCTTCAGCCTGTCCCAAAAGCTTTGCCTGGAAATCTGATACATTGCCCCGCGCGCTCCCTCGAATTGGCAGTTGAGCGCCGCCAGGGCTTGCCCGTGCTGGAGAGCCTCAGACACGTTTTCCTTGCTCAGAGATTTCAGCACGTCTCTGCCATCGGCGAACAACCGGCTTATAAGTCCAGCAGTCGTCCAGTCACCGGCCCCCGCCGTATCCTTCACCTCGACGTCGCAGGAGGACTGCACGATCCACGTTTTGGCCTTCCTCCGGCCGCGCAGCAGGAAGCGGAGACCCTCGTCTCCCAAAGTTTGGATCTCGAGTTGGACTCCATTTTCCCCGAGCAACTCACTGAAGCTCTTGGCTCGCTGTTCCGAGTATTTCAGCACATCACAGATCCTAATCATTTCCGCAAAAAGAACTGGATCGCCGACACCGGAAGGCTCAAAAACAATGACTGCGCCATTCCTCTTGCAGTGCTCGGCCAGATTGACGATCGAGCGAGATACGCGGTCGGTGAAAAATACAGACGACTTCGGTATTTCGTCCTTCAGATTCTCGATAGTCTCGACCAGGACTGGGCGATAGCTGGGGAGGTAGGCGCCGCAATCGGGGCAGGTCCAGAGGAAACGATGCTTCGGCGAGCCGTCTCTGCCGAAAAAGATCTTCTCGATAACGATAGGCGTAGGACACGGGACATTTCCCGACAGATGCCTGGTATCCACGCCCCATCGCTCCAAATCCAACTTTACGAACTGACCCGCTTCATCTTCTGCAAGCCTGCCGATCGGGGTGCTTTCCCAACCCATGTAGGCGAGAGCGGCGGTTACGTTTCCGGTTGTGCCCCCAGCGTAGAAACGGGGTACGAGCGGATCCTCAAGGCCGATCACAATGTCGAGCGCGATGAATCCTGTGCTCACCAGACGAGGAGCCCGCTTCTTAGTCTTCATAGCATTCTCCGGCGAGCCACAGCCCGTGGATGACCCCTTCCTTCGCGAGCCGACTCAATTCCTTCATCTCAACAGCAACCCGATGTCCGTGCGCTTCAATATGTGCGATCGCCACTCGAGAGCCTGCCCGCTTTAACTCATAGGCCGCAAGCAGAGCTCCGATAGACAGCAGTTTACTCGATAAAGCGGAGACAATGGCGTTGGAGCCACCGAGCGGGGCCAAAGAGCTCGCATAGTGGTCAATAGCATGAACCAGCTGACGATAGACCTCGAAAGGATTCGTCTCCGAAGCATACAGGAAGTTACGAGGATCGATTCGCAGGCTGTCGAAAAGCAGCCCACGATATTCAAGCACGAGGTCATCACCCCGCCGTGGGTTCTGTGATGGCGCCGGCAGAAGCGGGCAGACCTCCGACGGGCGCACCAGATCGTAGATTCGCTGAAGTTGTGTTGCCTGGTTCTCGCCGAGAATAGGAAACCAGACACGCGGCTTCGAGGCCGCCGACTCCCGCTCTGCATCGCCTCGGAAGGTGTGAATGTAGTCCGCTTCTTCGTCCAGGCCCTCTTCCAAAATCAGACTGTCGATCTTGGGGTTCTCATCCGCGAGTACGAATAGATTCATGCGCGGTGCATTCTGGCCGTCGATGATGTGGAGCAGCTTGGCCACAATGGGCAAGAACACGCTTCGTGGCAGAGAACTGACATCTACGATGACATCAGTAATGCCGGCAAATTCATCCGCGGTCTTAAACAGGCCTTCGGCGGACCTCGAAGTCATTCGTCTGCCTTCGGACGAGAACATGCTGATACTGCGGCTTGCCAACTGTGCTGCTGGAATGATCCGTCCCAACTCTTCCACATTGCTCTGCACTGCTGGTTGGTAGGCACGCGAGGGAGATTGATCTCCTTCCTCAAAGGTGAGAATTACGACTTCGATGGAGAGCGATGGGCAGGTTCTGCGAAGCAGACCCAGACCAGTGAGCATCCGTGGATCAAACCCGCGTCCCAAGATGAACCGGGCTCTCCGGGAGGATTCGTTAAAGTGACTCGAGAAGAGAGCCTCGAGATCCGTCCCAGCAGCGCGCGCGTATGTCGACCATCTTTCCGGCATCTAACGTGTCATCACCCGCTACAATAGTGACTTCTTCGCCTCATACCCTGCCGTCATCCACATATAGAGGTCGCGCAACGGACGCTCCTTGAAGCCTCCGTATTGCAACGGCAAATCGTATGACACGCACAGCAATCGGTTGAGGTTGAGTACCATCCAAGTATCACCCTTCACTTTTCGATCCAGTTGCGCCTCCAGCAGGTTGTTCGCAATCGCCGCCGCCAAAACATCAGCTAAGAGAACGTACTCCGGGTTCTTTGCGAGGAACTCCTTGCTTTGGAGTTGCTCTCTCTCCTTCATCGAGATGGCGATACCCGTAACGCCGGGATCGTAAGGGGCATTTTCCTCGTATGTCCTCTGCCGACAAAACCGACCGATCGATGTAAGCAGCTGGTGGACTTTCTCTCCGTACCGCGCTCGGCGCGGGATCTCCAACCAGAATGACTCCGAAGCTTCCCGCAGCAGGCTGTCCTGTCGGCCCGCATTAAGGGTAGGCGTCTTCGAGATCAAACTGGAGGCCACCACCTCCTCGAACTCATCTCCCGCCAAACGCATGAATTGTTCAATATTCCATGAAGCCAGGTTTGCCAGCTTCTTGGGTCCGAAGTAGTAGGGTAGGTGGAATTCATGGGCGAGAAACAGTTCCGCGGCGGCGCGGATACTCGAGTCCGTCTTCTCCTTGAGTTCAGCGGGACTCAGCGGAAAGTCAAACGATGTTTGCTTGTTTCGCAGTTCGCGGTGCATCAAGATCTCGAGTACACGCCAACCGATCGCCCGGTCCCGGGAACCGCCCGGCTGCTGCACCTGCATCTCGATCCAGTCATGGAACAAGGCGCTTCCACGCGCCAGCTGGGTGACACGGTCGCGGATCACTGGAATCGTCGCTTCGTACTTGGCTTGCCACTCTGTCCCATCCAGGGAAGCCTGTAAGCAGGAATCGAGAGATGTCACTTCAACCGTCAAGGCTGCGCTCGCACGGCGATCGGCCACGCTATTGAGCAGGTTCGCAAATTTGTTGGCACTCTCCCTCCAGAAACGCTCAATCAGGATCTCCCCCTCATAATCTCGTCCTTCCGTGACGCCCGTTTCGAGCATCTCGTCGGTGGAAAGGGCCTCGAAACGTTCTGCCAGCCACACACCCACACCGGCGCGCATATCCGCCACTGTCTTGAGAAGCAAAGTCCGCTGACCATGGGTGAGATGATGCACGTCGTCGAGGAGCAGCAGGCAGTGACTTGCCACTGCCTCGCCGTCGACCGTAAGCACACCTGGCCGCATCAAGGTGATCGAATGAAGAGTGTCACTTCCCGGCAGAGATGCAAGGTCTCCCCCATCAAAGCTGTCGATCGCATCACAGACGTTTTCTTCGAGGTCCGTTGCCCAGCGCTGCAACTCGATTCCAGAGATGGCTCCTGGCTCACCAGCCCGAATCTCGATCGGCGCGTCCGCCGATATCTTAATTCGCGCCAAATCCTCCGGGAATCGCAGGCCCCTGAGCTGGAGGCTGGCGCGCAAGGCAGCTAAGACGATGCGTGCATTCAGGAGTCCAAAGAGCAGGCGTTGCTTCCTGGGCGCTTCAAAATCCAGATCATCAAGAATGCGGTAGTTGCGAGCGCAGGAGAGAAAAACCCCGAGTATTTGCGGGCCGCCGTCATTGATCACCCCGAGAGCATCCATCCGTTGATAGAGTTCCTTGAGATCGTCGTTGGCCTTGAAGGCATGGAGATTCACGAGAGCGGCAGGTGTAAAGAGCCGAAGCAGTGTTGTTTTCCCTGCACCAGGCGCACTTCGGATCAGCTGAGGTTTGTCCCACAGATGGGGATCATCCCCGAGAAGATCCAGCATTTCGGGGCCGAAAAGCTTGAGGAACGTGACGTCGTTCTCGATGGCTTCGGCCGCGCGGAGACGAAACGGGTTTCTCGGCACTCTCATAGCGAATCCTTGTGGCGCGTAACGCGGGGGAACAGCGACCTCATCTGCGGACCATCGGCCCACAAGAGCCCGATCGAATTATTAGGCGTATTGTGACTCAATACCAGCGGCAGACCGCAACCCGCGAAGCCATAGCGCAGGTCCGTCCCGCCAAGACGAGTACTGGCGGTTTCGTTCGTATCGTCATAGTACTTCTGAATGAGAGCATCGATATCCGGTTTTGCCCCTTCAATCAAGGTGATCTCGTTCGGGAGGCGCTGAACAATAACGATACTGATCCTCAGACCAAAGCGCTCCTCAAGCCTCTTGCGTTCGGCCTGCAACTTCTCTTCGACTCTTGCCGTTGCCAGGTAGAGGACGAGGATGACCTCGCTCCCTTCCTTTACCACAAGCTTGGAGAGATAATCATCGGGCTTCGCAAGATTTACAAGGAATTTTCCAATCTTCCCGGCGATGCCTCCGTCTTCGGTGGACCGGAGATAGCTGACTCCGCTCGCCGAGAAGTCATCCATCAAGACGATTACTTCGTATGCCGGGTCGGCTCCAGCGCCGCACTCATCCATCCCATCCGCTTCACCCATCTCCTTGAGCGCTGCCTTCAAGTCGTTCTTGAGGCCGTCGATGCGTTCTCGACTCAGTTCATGGCTCAAGCGAATCTGCTCGTTGGATAGCTGAGGATTGGCACGGCGAAAGATGTCGGTTCGCGCGCCGTCACTTAGGCCGAGAAAGAGAGTTTTCCGCTGCAAAACGCGAAATCCATGTGATGCGGCGATTCTTTTCCGTTTCCACTTGTCAATTCCCGCCTTTCTGGCCACGAGATCGAGAAGGAGCGGCCGAACGCAATCCGGATAAGCTATGGAAACCAGATGGTTCATCTCCGCCGTCGAAATGAAAACCAGATGCCTGCGAATGTAATCGAGAGCCATTGGGCGCTCTTCGGGGAGGAACTGGCTCAGCCAACTCGCCAGGCTTTCCGTGAAGCGCATCCCCGGCGAGAACTGCTGATACTCGTCATACTTGTATGAGGCCATCGCTTGGAGTTCGAGGCCGATCAGGTTGAAGTCCGGCGGCTGCCAGCGCATGACCTTGCTCAGTAATTCTTCCGCCAATTGGTTATTCATGATTCCCTCAGCGCCAAGCGGAAGTGCCGCTTCGATTTCCTGATTTGGTTGCAGTAATGTACCAGTGCCGCGCAGCCGGTAACTCCGGGAGGCGCAAGGTTCCAGCCTGTTTCCAAATCGAATCCTACTTCGTCGACACTGAGGGACGCAGGCTCGGAGAGCAGTTCGTAGTCATTGCCCGGCCAAGATGGCCTGTCGCCGATGAACAGAGTATGCTCACGGAAGGTGCCTCCACCTGACATCTTCCTTAGAACGTTTAGTTTGCTGGTTTCCGTTGCAACAATATCCACGGATCGCGAAGAGGCGACAATTCGGACTTCGGTTTTGTGAGCTTTCGCCAGCAGCGCCGCAGTCAGAAACCACAGAGACTCGGCCGACTCAGCACCTTCCAGTTCCAACGTGATCTGAACGGGCCGTTCCGTCAGTTTAATCCCTGCGATATTCGCTTCGCGGATTAATCGAGCAACATCGGCTAGCGGATTTGCTTGCGCCACAGTCTGGTTGAGAAGGCTGTCATCCTCGAGCGGGAGCACGATTGCGCCGTTGTAATAACCTACAGTCACCGAGTGCCAGAATCGTTTTGGCAGAGCCGCACGGAGAGCTTCCCGGACCGACTTCCCTCGTCCTGTCGCGACTCCAAGCGAAAATCCTCCGTCGAGCAGACTGATCAGGGACTTTGCTACGTCCACCGTGACACCTGAAAATCGATCCTTGTGATCGCATACCGTCCCGTCATAGTCGACGATGCACTGTTTGAAAGGAATGCTGCTGATCTTTTGCCGGAAGGCATCGTATGCAGAATCCCACTCCTGGTTTGAAAGATCGGGAAGTCCAAATCTGTTTCGGGCGCGTTGTTTTCGTTGAATTGATGCTGAGCGGATATCAACCGCGCTTTGCGGGAAGGCTTTCAGGTGATAAAGCTTGCGTCCAAAACCAGGAACTACAGGTCGACCCGGATCGCGACCGCGATCTTCTCCATATGCGGCTACGATCTCAAAAACTGCAGCCTGCATGGCAAAAGCAGCTGCGATGCCGGCCAGCGGAGTCTCTACCCTGATCGCGCTGACGGATTTTGGAAGCAGTTTCAGCGTTGCCTCTGCAATCGCCTTGTCGGTTGGACAAACGAAGAAGAAGACCGTCGTGGCGGGGCGTAGCGCAAGCCATAGATGACGGCCGTGAGCGAAGTTGCGATAATCCACAAGCTGCACGTTCGCCAGCCCTGCCTCGTGAAACTTCGATTCAAAATCGATTGCAGCGGCTCTAGAATCCGCGCCGAACAGCAAAAGGACCTCGTCCGATTGCAATGGGGATATGCCGTGGTGTTCCTGTTCCAAGGCATACCTAAGGTCCGTCGCATCGAACAGGTCGCACCAGCGCTGAGGAAGTGCGTCGCCTTCTCCATACGCACGCGCGATGATGGTGTTCAGGCCCACAAGGGAGTTTGTTGCCAGATACCCGTCTTTCCCAGACGGTGAAGGAAATTCGAAACCGTGTCCGCGGTTGAAGGACCGGACTACATCCGTCAATGGGCTGTCTGCCATACAGCAAAGACTTGTAAGTGTGACAGGTTCGGCAGCTATCGAGTTCCGCGCGAAACCAAGCACATCAGTATTCCTGCCCCGCGCACTCACAATAAAGAGTCGCATTCCGGCGAAAACCGCCGGATTCCGAGAGGCGAGCAATGGAGAGTCGAAGGCAGCAAAAGTGCCGCGACACTGCTGCTCGAGCGCGGAGATGAGGCAAGCGGTGCTCAGCGAGCCGCCCGAGCCAATCGCTAAGACAGGGGAACGGCCACCATTTCTCACCTTCGTTGACAGCTCAGCAATGTCTACTCCGTGCGCCCATTGGTACGTTGTCTCGAGCTGCTGCAATTCGAATTTGTAAGGTCTGCCCAAAGTTCCTCGTCAAATCACTTAAGTCATTCATTCTAAGCATACAATCCAAGACCGCGAGTGTGAGATTCAGGAGGGCAAAGCTGGGTGCGATAACTGAATCGGACGTATCGATTATAGGCGAATACAAGGCGAATATCCGGAGAAATTTGGAATCATTGAGAACTCACCGGGGCGCGCGGAGGACGATGCCCAATTTGCGGAGATCGGCATGGGATATTCGAATCGGGCCTGTATCGGAGGCCAGTAGACGTTCCGCCGATTGAACAAGTTGCGCAGCCTTGGCGGCGAGAAATCCGGCCGAAATTAGCTTTTGGATCGTTTGCTCGCTTTTTCCGGCAGGAACAGGACTGCACAAAGATCCTCCTCTCCAGGGTAACTGCATAGGAAATAGAAGAGGGGCGCAATCCACTGAAGATGAAGCACGACATCAACAGCATCGGTCACCCGATCATTGGTTCGGGATTGTCATCTAACCACTGATCAATTGCCAATACATGCAGGGCGTAGGTTGCCTGTTTCGGCTGCCTAGGCGCGGAGGCCGAGATTCTGCGGGGATCGCCGCCTATCATCAGTTCATTACTCGGGCTGCAGCTTTACGCCTGGCGCCTGCACGTTGGGCGCATGAGAGCGTCGGGTTGGCGAGAATGATCAAGATGCGCATTGAGAACCGCGCATATTCTGACAAGAGGGATCTTCGACACAGCCGCAAGTCACGCGCGGAAGTCAGTCAATGTCGGCCATGAGCCACCGAATACTTCTCTGTAGGTCAGCAAGAGCAAGTATTGCGTCATCTCACCGGATGTTTCGTCATCTGCCGTCTCTCATCCGCGGTGAAGCTCAAAAGCTCAACTTCAAACAGGGTATTAAGGATGAGGATTTCAAACGGCGGACGTAGAAAGGTCGCGAGCAGCGAAGCTTTGCGGAGATCAATGAGGCAGCTCGAGCCACTGATGATGATCCGCATGTTTAATCTGCGGTCCTTTCAGGCCTGCCTCGACCTTTGGCAAAGGGACTCCCAGCAGCCCGGCCGCCTTGCTCAGCGACACAAATTCTTCCCCGAGGGCGCGATAGCACAGCCGTTCGAACCGCTGCGAGCGTTCGCGCTGGCCGCGGATATTCTCCGGTTCAAGCTCCTTTGGTTCCCGGGTCCGCCAGCCTCGTGCGATGGTCTGGAAAGCATAGGTCAGAATGGACGCGTTGATCACGCCGATTTGTTTGAGGCGCATGAGCAGCGCTGCCCCGCTGACGCGGTAGAGCCGTTTCAGGGCGATGAGCTCCTTGTATCCCAGGGCGTTGCGCTGCTTGCCTACCTCGCGCAGGAGGTCTTCGCGTGGCATCAGGAACGCTCCGGCGAAGAGATTGGCGGCTCTCTCTTCCTCTTTATCGGGAAGGCTGGTCGGATCGAAGACGCGATGGGCGAGTTCGTGCGCCAGAGTCAGCCGGCGGCGCTCGAGGGGAAACTGCCGATTATCGACGATGACCGGCAATCCAGGCGACCCTTTCTCCCGCGCCACAACGCAAGTGAAGCCCGAGACTCTTTCGGGCAGGTCTACGATGAGGACTTTAAAACCTTTCTCTTCGAGCAGCTCGGTCATGTTCGGGATGGGATCGGTTCCGAGCATCCATTTCGAGCGGACTTCGCGGGCCAGTTGTTCCGCATCTTCGATCCTTTCCAGTTTTCTCGGAATGGCGAGGGGCGGCTTACACTCCGCGCTGTCCAAGTCAAGAATGTGCTCGATCTGGAGGTAGCGTTCGATCCATTCGAGGACTTCGGTTTCAACGGTGGTTCGGTCTTCGGCGGTGGTACTGTCCTTGGTGCGGAACTCGACGCCGGAGAGCACGAGTCCCTGAGTGTCCGTGAGATAGGTGAGCACTTCCGGCGTGCCGCTACCGCCCTTTGGTCTCTGGTAGCGAATGACAACGACATCGCCCCTTCTGAATCTTGCTCTGTTCGAGGGCCCTCAGCATCAGTTCTTCAGAATTGAAGACCCTGGCTGGCCCCGAAAATCGGAGGCCCTCCTTCCCCGTGATCTTGGCGATGGCACCTTTCAGGAGCCAGATTGACCTCAAGATGGGTCCGCTTCAAGGGAAACGGAGCGGACAGCTCTTCGAGTCGTGCTTCGAAGTCGAGCCCGGCGACACGCATCCGCAAATTAGCCATAGCTGCGTGTACATTCGTCGAAGTCCTATTCGGGCCTTGCGAGTCGCTAGTCGTCGGATACTCATCCGCTCCATTGAATTGTGATCAGGCGAGTGCAGAAACGTCCCGTTCCAATCGGTCGAGCCGTTCGAGTGCCGATTGCACAGCGGGTTCACCTTCTTCTTTGACTTTGCGCGCACGATCAAGCGCCTGTTCAGCAATGCGGCTGATTTCGTGCAGCAGTTTGCGGATCTCGACCTCCAAGCGATCGCGGCTCTCCTGAATGCGATTGAGAACGTCGTTTTGAACTCGCGAACTATTCGTGTCCAAGAGGTGCTGCAGAAAACTTCGAGCTTCGTTCGTGATAACTTTGCGGGCACCCACAAGCGGCAGGAGGACGTCAGCGAGCCAGCGCAAAGGTGACGGAGGATCTGCCGTGGTTAAGAATTTCTCGAAGCTGAAATGGGAGCGCACGCGGAGCCCCTTCTCCGGCTCCAGCGCGTGGGGCATTCGCGTCAGTTCGCTGAGTCCCGCATCGGCCAATTTTTTCAAAAAGCTATTGCCCATCTCAACAAATCGCAGGGCTACGGCGCGATATTGACGCTCGCCCTCTTCCTGCTCGGGTTTGAGCCAAGGCATGACCTTGCGTTCCGAAATCTGCTGGCTGAGGTGCATGACCCGGTGGCGATAACGCGGACCAAAACCACGGGGCATCGACTCAAGAGCATCATTAAACTCTCTCTCAGATTCCTTCCAGGCAAGTTCAAAGAACTCCTTACGCCTGTCAACAAAGTAGTCCGAAATCCGTTGTTGTTCCGCCATGAACAGGAAGTTCAGCTCACGCATCGAGCGCTCTGCCTCGCCAATGGTTTCCCTCATCAACTCGATACGGCGCTCGGATTCCTCGATTGGCCGCTGAAGCGCGTCGCGGTCTTCGTGGATCACAGCCAGCAATTGCTCGCTCAAGCGTTGGAGGCCTCGCTCGCAAGCAGCGCGAACGAGATTTCTGCCGGAGTCTTCAACGAGGTGATACAAGCTCGCAAGCAACTTTTCCCAATCCCGCACTGGACCGCGGTTCTCCATCCGCTCGACCGCACTCACCTCGAACACCTCACCCATAGGGCGATGCAACCGCTTTTCCAGAATCTCGCGTGTGAATTTGGCGGCGGCGGCGCGCTCGGGATCACTGGTGCGATCGGCTTTGTTGATGACCAAGATCAGATCCTGAACTTGCTTGCCAACAGCCTCCACCAGTGCGAGTTCCTCCCCGGCGATTGGCGGATCTGCTCCAATCACAACCAGGGCAGCATCTATGTGAGGAATGAATGCCTGTGTGGTCGCGGTATTTCCAGTCCACACCGAACCCAAACCGGGCGTGTCTACAAAACACATCCCCGAGGACAATAAAGGGGTGGGCACAAAGACCTCTGCGCCGTCCACACCTTTTTTGTTCTCAGGGTTCAATTCTTCGGTCACATATTCCTTCAGATCGAGCATCGGAATGTCGCACCAAGACCCATCCCGCATGCGAATGCGCGCGTGAAGCGTCTCGCCAAATCGAATCACAGTAGGCACGGCTGTGACCGGAACAAACCCGGTAGGGACAACCTCGTGGCCGACCAATGCATTCAGCAGGGTCGATTTACCGCGCTTGAACTGTCCAACACAGGCAACGTAGAAGCGCCCCTCAGAGACTCGCGCGGCAAGTTCACGCGCCTCCTCGGCGACAGGCTCCGCTCCAAGTTCTTGAGCCAGATCGGCAAGATGTAACAGACGAGAGGCGCCGTCCATCAATATGGAGGTCCGAGCCCAAGGACTGCCGTAATTCTGCACTGGAGAGCTGATACCGTCGGTCTCTTTCATGACTCTTGTGCCCCGAACACCTTTCTGATCAATGTTTCGGCTGATTTCGACACAGCTTCGCCTTTCCGAATCGCCGTCGCACAAGATTGTCTTGGGAGGGTGAAACTAGACGATGGACACCTACCAAGAAAATCTCTCTTCTTCGTAGGAGTCATCTGCCCAGTGGGCGGTTAAGGTGAACTCCAACACCCACCATTATTCTCGCATATCTTCTCTTCCTGTAATTGTCTCAGCGGTCACACGTCATCCGAAATCTTCGAAGTTGGGTTCCTGCCCTCCCTTCTCTTCATCGTGGTTCCCCCCAAACGTGAAATCTCTGAATCTGGTATCCTTTATGCGTGCATCTGAGCTTCTAGTAGGTGCAAGAGGCGAAGGGGTTCGCCTGAACTGCTGTTTCATCCCCTCCTTTCATGCGGGGGTGAGCAGATGATGACCCCTGACGGACGTGCGTCGGGGAGTCGCCTGCTCATCGATCCGACCCCCACAGATCCGGAATCTATAGCGAAAGGCGCGCCACCCGAGTCGCGCCCCGAAATGGAGGTTCTGTGAAAATCGTCATCATTTCCGACATTCACGCAAACCTTGCCGCCCTCAAGGCATTACCGGAACACCAATACGATCAACTTTGGTGCATTGGCGATCTTGTGGACTACGGGCCTAATCCGCACGAAGTAGTCGACTGGGTACGTGCCAACGCCACGGTCGTCGTGCGCGGCAACCACGATTACGCGGCCGGATCCAATGCAGATCCCCAGTGTTCTGCACCCTATAAGAGGCTCGCGGCGGAGACACTACGGCTCACCCTGCAGCTATGCACGACGGAAGATCTCAATTATCTAAAAGATCTCCCCCTCTACCGCGAGATTTCCGTTCCTTCGAGGCGGTTCTATCTCGTTCACGCCACCCCCACAGATCCACTTTTTGGTTACTGCCCGGAGAACTCTCCGAGTTGGCGGGAGCAGGTCGAGTGCATTGACGCGGAAGTACTGGTGGTCGGGCACACCCATACACCCTTTATCCGCCGACAAGGTAAAACGACCATTCTCAACCCTGGCAGCGTAGGCCAGCCCAAGACGGGCAGGCCGAAAGCGTGTTACGCGATTTGGCAGGATGAGGAAATGTTTCTGAAGGAATACGAATACCCAATTGAGGAAACGATTCGCGGAATCCGGGCCATGCCGATTGCCCCGGATGATCAGGACGCTTTGATCACTGTGCTGCGCACTGGTGAAGTTCCGGCCCGTGCTGGTTCCAATCATTGATCCAATTAAAGACGTCGCACATTCAAGAAGCGGGGGCGCCTGTACGATGCCTGATGTTCTTCAAGCACAAAGACAGAAGCTGTTAGATGACTTGTTCCGAAACTACTCGGGCCCGACATTTGCTATCCGGCTCTGGAACGGTTGGCACTGGCTGTCCCTTGCCGGTGAAAGACCAGCGTTCACCGTCGTTGTCGAAACACCTGGCGCACTGCGAGCACTAATTGCCAATCCAAATGAGGTGACGCTTGGCGAAGCGTTCATTCATCGGGAAATCGATGTCGAAGGAAATATTTTCTCTGTTTTTTCCGTCGCAGAATATCTCGTCAGCCGTCCCCGTAATCTCCTGTACTGGACCAACGATCTCTTCCTTCGGACCCTCGCCGGGACAGAACGGTGGTTTCATCTCGGGGCACCGCACTCTAAATCGAGGGATCGTGCTTCAATCACCTACCACTACGATCAACCTATCGAATTCTTTCGCCCATGGTTGGGGAGCACGCTCGCATACTCCTGCGCCTATTTCCGAACTGCAGGCGATTCTCTGGATTTGGCTCAGACACAAAAGCTCGAATTGATCTGCCGGAAATTGCGGCTGCAGCCACTCGAACGCTTTCTCGATGTCGGTTGCGGTTGGGGAAGCCTAATCCTCCACGCTGCGGATAAACATAGGGTCCACGCTCATGGGATCACTCTGAGCACAATTCAAGCCGAAACAACTCAATACCGGATCGAAGAGTGCAACCTGCAACCAAGATGCGTGGTAGAACTTCGCGACTACCGGGATTGTGATCAACTCTTCGGCACATTCGACAAGATTGCCAGTGTTGGAATGTTTGAGCATGTAGGTCCCGACAACCTGTCCAGGTACTTTCGGACTGTTTGTAATCTGCTAAGTCCCGGTGGGACATTTCTGAACCACGGCATTGCGCGATCTGCCTTGTCTCCGGTCCGCAAAGACTCTTTCATCGATCGCTACGTCTTTCCGGACGGAAGGCTGGTTACCCTATCTCAAGCGGTGAGCGCGGCCGAGACAGCAGGACTTGAGGTGCGCGATGTTGAAAATCTTCGCGAACACTACGAGCTGACGCTCCGCCAATGGGTTGAAGGTCTCCGTGAGAACGAAGAAGAACTGCGAAGGTACGTTTCGGAAACAACCTACAGGATCTGGCTGTTGTATATGGCGGGATCGGCTGCGGCTTTTCATCGGGGAGACATCGCAGTCTATCAGGTCCTTTGCAGTCGTCCGGAACAGGGGGCATGCCGGCTTCCTCTGGTCCGTGAAGACTGGTACGCGACCAGCATGAAGGAGCATGAGATTGAGGTATGACAGGCCCGGCACACCAGCAGGCTTCGGACGACTCCATCGAGCAGATGGTTTCCGGTCTGGATTCTCTCGTTGATGGGGATCGCGCGGCTGAACAATTGATCTCGCTTGGACAGAGAGTCGTCCCTGCCGTCGAACGATTTCTTGTGGAGTCCCGTCCACGATCCATTTCTGTGTCCCGCTGCCGCGCAGTTCGAATCCTGGGAGCACTTGGAGCCTATTCCAGCCTCACTTGCTATCTGCGAGAGAACATCCACCCCAGTGACGCAACAGTTCTGTTCGCAGAAGATGCGGTCCGCAGCGCAGCGGCTCGGGAACTGATGCGTCACGAGTCGCCCACGACATTCCGAGTCCTGCTTGATGCTACAAAACAACGCCCTACAGGTGGCCTTATTCAAGCGTTGTCTCAATACCGGTGGCCCGAATGCGTACCTCTGCTCTTTGATCTGCTCGAAGATGACCTCTGTCGCGAGGACGCCAAAGAAGGACTGCGCAGAGTGCCGGAAGCGGCCAAAGCGTACGCAATATTGCTGCTCCGTGGGCGAACTCAACTTCCGGTTCAGGGATATGCAGCCTCGAGCCGCAGGCGCGCTACCCTTCAGTTGCTCGTCGAATTTGGGATCGGTATGAATGAGTGGCCTGATTTGCGTGCATTCCTAAAGGACGAAGATCGCGATTGCGTGATTTCGGCCGCCACTCTCGGATTGAGCTCTGCTTCCCCGTCTGAAAGGCCCTCGATTATCGCAGCGATGCTTGAGTCGTCTGCAGGGATGAATTGGGCACAGGAGACGGAAGCTATCGAACTGTTGGACAAGTGGCCTTCCCTTGCTCGTCAGGTGGCAAGAGAGTTCCGCGCTCAACATGAGATGAGGCGAGAGAGACCCAATTGGCTGTCGCCGTTCTGGCGGATTCTCCATCACGTCCTCGGCAGTGAGATGCAGGGCCAACATCCTGGCGGCGGTTGAAGAAGCAGTCTGGGCTGTTTGAAATAAATTACGTGGAGATTGCAATGGACCTCAAGCAATACGAGCAAGCGAAATTCTCAATGGCGGAACTTATCCGTTCTGCTCAAGCAATCGACACGAAGGACCAGGACCTGCTTTCCGCTTCGCGGGATCTCCTGATGCGCCTAGCCGACGACCGTTTTAATCTGATGCTGGTTGGGCGTTTCAGCCGCGGCAAATCTACGCTTATCAATGCGATTCTGGGTGCCGCCCATCTGCCGACCGGAATTCTTCCTCTCACATCGGTGATCACGACTGTTCGGTACGGCAGCCGGACACAAGTCGTCTTAAACTTTATCGATAGACACCCTCGTCTAGAGATACCACTCGCACGCCTCGCAGAATATGTCACTCAGCAATCGAATCCTGGCAACGTAAAGAATGTTGCCTACGCAGAGATTGAGTTGCCTGTAGAACTCCTTCGCCGCGGAGTATTTTTCGTCGACAGCCCCGGGCTTGGATCGGCAATTGCCGAAAACACGCAGACCACGGAGAGGTTCTTTCCGGAGGCCGATGCCTTCGTCCTCATCACGAGCTACGATAGTCCGCTTTCCGACGAAGAGAATCGCGCTTTGTACAGAATCCGCGGGACCGACAAAACACTCTTTGTGATCGTGAATAAGCAGGACACGGTTGGCGAGAACGAGCGTCAGCAGGTCCTGGACTATGTGAAGTCTCAGTTGGAGCGCTTCTCTTTTCACAGGACACCACAGGTGTTTTCGGTTTCTGCCCAGGAGGCCCTTCAGGCAAAGCAGGCGCAGGAGCCGGATCGCGTCGCCGCAAGCGGGATCCTCGAGTTCGAGGAAGAGCTGCTTCGATTCCTCATCGAGGAACGAGCGGAAGCATTTCTCTCAAACATGTACGACCGCATCAAGGACTTTCTGCTTGATCGGCGGAACCTGGAGAGGCAAATCGAAAGACGTCCAGCGTATGAATCGCTCTTGGACCGTCTCCGAGAACTTCGGGAGCCAGAGGCAGAGCATTCGTCAGCTGAAGGGCGTCACTATGCAACGGAGGACGTCTCCGCCCAGATCTCTTTGGACTTGGAGAAGCGGAGCGGATGCCGGATCTGCGGACAGGTTTTGGATGCCGTCTTTCACTTCCTGAGCAAGCATCAATACGACTTGGTCATCAATCGGGAGGCGCAACGGGAGCACGCGGCCAGGGGCGGATTTTGTTCCCTGCACACGTGGCAGTACGAGAACATTTCCTCTCCTTACGGAGTCTGCAACGCGTATCCGGAGCTTGCCCACCGGATGGCTGCGGAACTGCAGAATGCGGCTGCGCGAGGCGACGGACCTGCATGGACTGCGGAAAGCATCACTCACCTTGGTGGCTCGCCGGATACTTGCCAGGTCTGTCAGGTTCGCGTTGAGGCAGAGCGCAAAGCGGTTGACGACGCAGTTGCCGGGTTACGACGGCTCGAAGCTTCGATCAACGGAAGGCTGCCCGGCCTTTGTCTGCTTCACCTTGCCATGATCGTCGGGAATCTGGGCAAAGGCCGGGCCGCCGAGGCCTTGTTGAATGCACATGCGCAATTCTTCGAGCGAATGGCTGAAGACGCCCAACGATACGCCCTCCGCCACGACGCTTTGCGTCGCCATTTGACGAGCGAAGAAGAGCGGCGAGCATCGCAGTTGATGCTTCTGATGCTGGCTAGCCACCGCAGTCTTTGCGCACCGTGGAACGTTCAGACGTTGTTCTAACAGGCTGTGCTGTCGGCACAAAGAGGCCAGTCGAGATTCTCGGTGAGTGCGTTGGCCTTCCTTCTGAAGTCATCAACGCAGATCCTTGGTAGTAATTATTCCTCTTGCTTACCGAGGGGAGATACACTATTATTGCTCGGTAACCGAGAGGAGCGCGAATGAGCAAACCTTCTGACCTCGTCCAGGGCACCCTGGATCTGTTGGTTCTCAAGATCCTCGCTCTTGAGCCGTTGCACGGATGGGCTCTCAGCCAAAGACTGAAGCAGGTTTCGGGCGACGTGCTGCAGGTGAGCGACGGGTCTCTTTATCCGGCTCTGCACAAGCTCGAGCAGCAGGGCTGGATTCATGCCGAATGGAAGCCAACCGAAAACAATCGGAGGGCGAAGTTCTACTCTCTCACGCGACTCGGACGCCGATACCTCGAGAAAGAGGCGGCTAACTGGGAGCGTATCTCGGCAGCCATTTCCGGTGTGTTGCGGCTTACGGAGGTCTGAGCGATGCGATTTGAACACTGGATCTACACAATTCCGCTGTGGTTGCGCGCGCTGTTTCATCGCAACCGCCTTAACGCGGAACTCGATGAAGAGATCCGAGATCACCTGGACCGGCAGATTGAATTCAATCGAGCACGCGGGATGAGTCCGGAAGAGGCCCGACTTGTTGCCTTGCGTCAATTGGGCAACGCGGCGCTACTTCGCGATCAAACAAGAGCAACCTGGAACTGGAACGGACTCGAGCGCCTCATGCAGGATCTTCGCATCGGGATTCGAACCTTGAGCCGCACGCCGGGATTTTCGATCATCGCGATTGTGGTCATGGCTTTGTGCATAGGCGCTGCCACGTCGCTTTTCACCGTTGTGCGATCCGTCCTGCTGCGGCCGCTGCCTTTTCGCGACCCCGCGCGGCTGGTGATGGTGTACGAACACTTTCGAGGAGGGGAACTAAGCTACCACCCGGTTGCACCAGCCGACTTCTACGACTGGCGCTCGAAGACCCACGGCTTTGAAGACATGGCAATCATGCGTCCCGCCGGGTACAACCTCACAGGTGTGCGCAACGAATTACCGGAGTCGGTCCAGGCAGAGGCAGGTTCTTCGAACCTGTTTTCGCTGCTGGGAGTGCAGCCGGCACTGGGCCGGGACTTTACGGAGGCAGACGATAAGCGCGGCAGCACCGTTGTGATGTTGACCTGGAGCGTGTTTGAGAGGCGGTTTGCAGGCGACGCGAAGATTGTGGGTAGCCAGATTCACCTTGACGACAAGCCCTACACTGTGGTCGGCGTGCTGCCCTCCTGGTTCGCTTATCCAGATGCCAGCATTCAACTGTGGGTTCCCTACAAAGCCGATGCCAGTACTGAGATGCTCCAGCATCACGACTGGCATGGGAGCCAGGTGGTGGCAAGGCTCCGCTCTGACGTAAGCCTGCCCCGTGCAATCGTGCAGGTTGGCGCCATACAGTACCAAAATCATTTGCAGTACCCGCACGATCCGGTGGCTGAAGATGTTGTTTCGCGCTCGCTGAACGACGACCTCGCCGGAGAGGTGAAGAAGCCTCTGACGTTGATGCTTTCCGCGGTTGGCTGCATGCTGCTGATCGGCTGCCTCAATATCGCCAATCTGCTGGTGGCGCGGGGCGCGGCACGGCAGAAGGAGGTGGCGATACGAAGCGCCCTCGGAGCGCAGCGGGCCACCTTGATTCGCGAGCAGATGGCTGAAAGTATTCTGATTTGCGCAGCCGGGGGTGGGGGCGGGATTCTGCTGTCATTGGGCGCTACTGAGTGGCTGGCAAAAACGTGGAAGGATCTGCCCACCGCGCAGAGCATTCACATGGATGGGGCGGTGATTGCGTTTGCCTGCGCACTCATGTTCGCTGCGGCGCTGATTGCAGGCTTACTGCCCGCGCTTTCCACAACAGGCAAGTCAATGCTGAAGGCTCTGCAAACTTCGGTCCGGACCGGCTCGAGCAGCGTTTCGCGCACTGCGCTCAGAAAGTCGCTACTCACAGTAGAGATTGGAATCACCGTGGTGCTGCTGGTGGCGGCCGGCCTGCTGCTCAAGAGTTTTATGCAATTGCGTGCAACTAGCGTCGGATGCGTAGTAGACAACATGCTCACTTTACAATACGGCCTGCCCGGCAAAACGTACGACACGCCGGAGAAGCAAAACGCATTCAATGAAATGCTGCTGGCGCGAGTGAGAGCTATGCCCGGAGTCCGCGGCGCTGCATTGGGAACCACGGTTCCGGGAGCAGGCTACTGGGGCAGCGACGAATTCACGGTGAAGGAGCATCCTCCGCTCATGGCAGGCGAACACTTGCCCGACGCGCTGACGCGCTGGGCCGATCCAGGCTATTTCGGCGCGCTCGGAATTCCGCTTGTGAGCGGACGGTTCTTTACCAGCGACGAACGTCTTGCGCGCTCGTACAAGGTGATTGTGAGCCATCAACTCGTTCAGCAATATTTCGCCGGCGAAGATCCTATTGGTAAACATTTGCATATTCCAGGCCGCGCCCACTATGGAGCACCTAACCTCGCGGATTTCGAGATTGTGGGCGTCGTCGGCGACATCCTGTACCAGGTTGGCAAAGAGCCGAAAGCAACAATATATTTCCCCATCCTTGAGGGCCGCGGCGGGGCGATGCTCGCGGTTCACACGGCGACGGATCCATTGCAATTCTCGGTGCCGCTGCAAAAACAGATCGCGTCGCTCGATCCTGAGCTTCCGGTCTCAGATGTGCTGACCATGAAGCAGATCATTGGCGCGTCCCTGGTGAATGCCAGCCTAAGCGCAACCCTTGTGCTGGCTTTTGCTATTTTGTCGCTGATTCTTGCTTCGGTGGGATTGTACGGCGTGCTATCGTACCTTACCACTCAGCGGACCTCGGAACTGGGAATCCGCATGGCGCTCGGCGCGCAACGAGATCAACTGCTGCAACTGATGCTGATGGATGGCCTCCGGCCAGCACTGTTCGGCCTCGGGCTTGGTTTGATGATGAGCTTCGCGGCAACACGCATCTTTCAGTCGATGCTTTTCGGCACGAAGCCTCTCGACCCCATGGTTCTCACCGGCGTAATTGCCACTCTGCTGGCGGTCGCGGTTCTGGCCTGCTTGGCTCCTGCATGGAGAGCGTCGCGAATCAATCCGACGCAGGCGTTGCGAACCGAATAGGCAGGAAGCTTCCACAGGGTCGAAAATACTCCGTGTTCATGCGGTCTCCGCATTTTCGACCTCGTGGGAAGGGGAAGAATGTCTCGTGAAGTGGCGTTCTTCCCTCCTTTTTGCAGCTTCTTCAAATCCGACGAATAGCTGTCAAATAGCTCATCTCGACGAGTTCGTAATCGCCAATCGACTCATTGAACCGCGATTTGCTGTGTTTGGCCGTTGGCAAACCGGATGGCAGGGTGGCGGGATTTCATTGCCGTTCGATTAAGAATTGTGCTAGGTTGAAGATGGCGAAGGGATCCGCCATAAACCGCCGCCCGACATGGACCGGCTGATGACCCCTGCGATTGGGCAGGGGTTTTTATTTTGCTCCTGCATCGCATTGCGAATGAGGAGACAGATGGACAACTACCTTGAGCTGCCCATCGGCGACAAGGCACCAGAGGTGCTGACCGCAGTCGTCGAGATTCCCGAAGACAGCACCAACAAATATGAATACGACCGCAACATGAATGTCTTCGTGTTGGACCGGGTCCTACATTCTCCCGTGCATTTCCCCGGCGACTATGGTTTCATCCCGCAGACTCTCGCGCAGGACGGCGATCCCCTCGACATCCTGATCCTCGGCGACACGCCGACCTTTACGGGGTGCATCTATGCCGTTCGGCCCGTTGGCCTGTTCGAGATGCTGGACCACGGAGTGTGCGACGAGAAGATCCTGGCCTATGCGATGGGGAACCCAAGATTCGTCGATATTCAGAACTACACGGAAATCCAGCCCCACGTTCTGCTGGAAGTTGCGCATTTCTTCTCCGTCTATAAAGAGCTAGAAAACACGGAAACAAAGGTCCTTGGGTGGAAGGACCGCGAAGCTGCATACGAGGTGATCCGGTCGAGCCATGAGCGGTTTGTCCACAGTACCGTTGCCCAATAAGGCCGTTACCGTGCCCGAGCACGCATATAACGGCAACATCGAACCTCAACTCTTCTTTGCTGCCGTCGAGCGCACGGAAGAGATGGTTCGCCTCCAGGCCCACGCTGAAAAGCGGAAGTCGCTTCTGATTTTTGGCTCAGAGGTTGTTGGGAAAACGCGTCTCTTACGCGCCTTTCTGAAAACCCAACCACTTGCTCTTTTTGTGCCCAGGGTGGACTCGCCGCGAGAAATACTTCTGACTTTAATTGCAGAACTGCGCCGCGTTGGAAAACGAGGCGTAGACCTTCCGCCAAATCCGCAGTCAATAAGCAGTTCCGGACTCAAGGGAATCGTGCAGCGCGCGCTCGATGTGCATCCTTTCTCCTTGGCGATCGATCAGATTAGCGGGCCGTCCCGCGTCGCCACGGGCCTCATAAAGGATCTGAACTATTTCGACCGCACCCCCGTCATCTTTGTAGCTCGCACGCCGCATATGGAGGACATCGGCGCATTACGGCCCATGTGCGCCAGGAGTTCGGAGCGATTGGAAGTGAAGGAATTCGCTCCCCAAATCGCGATGGAATTTGTCCGGTGGGAAGCGCGGAAAACCGATCTTTGGGCCTCCAATCTCGAGGAAGTTCTGAAATTGTTCGCAGAAAGCAGCAAGGGGAACCCGGGTGCCATTGTTCAGATGGTGAAGATGGCACAGTTTCCCAGATACCGCGCAGGTGACCAGATTAAAGGTCATGTCTTGTATCTCGATTACCGAATGGGACGGCGGGATTAAGGAAGATCTCGTATCCAAGTGGTCTCACCCTTAAAGCCTTGAAAATAGTCGATTGCCTCACGGGGCCGCAGTTCCTAGATGAGCAACTCACACGTCGGCATAAATTAGTCTTTACAAAGACTCACTCGGACGAGACTAGAAGCCCCAGGTCCAAGGATTGGAAGAACGCCCATACTGTTATCACTGGAGCGGTTGTGTCGCTCTTTATCGAACAGCTTTACCGCTCATTCGAGTGAACCGAACGTTAGCTGCTCGCGCTCCGGCGAGCGTAAGCGCGAATCCACTGGCGTCCGAGTTGTCTCTACTGAACATCAGCGTTCCTGAGACCTTTCCCTCCGGCATATCGCCCTTTACTTCGTATATATCATCAGAGCGCCGCACCATGGGAACTTCGCCTCGCGGAGTTCGCAGGCTCAGTGTTTGCCCGTCGATGAGCACCGCGTATACCGTGTCGATATCCGCGGAGTAGTAGAGTCCGGCATACGCGGAGAGTGGCAAGGGGGGCGCCGTCGTTGTCTCTGGCGAAGTGATCCCTTCGACTCGTCTGCCGGCGAAGTCTGTTCCGGACGAGTCGTGCAGGACCGCCATCCAAGTCTCGGGACTGCTTTTCAGGGGAAGAAAGCTGATTTTTATCGGACTCACCTGCGAATAAAAATCATGATCCGATGAGGCGAGTAGCGGTAGCTTTTCATCATTGTAGCGGAGTGCATCACCGTCCACTGTAATGCTCATCCTGCGTCCCGGCCCGATCAGCGATGTTCCAGACATAATCTCATAGGTTCCTGAATATTGCTTCAGCAGCGCATGAGCCGGATATGACACGGATTGCGGGCGCGTGGCTTCAGTCGGGAATTCACCTTTTAAATAGATTGCTGCAACCGCAAAGGCCAGCTCGGCCGGATTACATGTATCCGTGTTGGCGAGCAGAATGACCGAGAACCGCTGCTTTGGAAACACCAGAAGATCGGCCTTGAATCCTGGCACTTCTCCTGTATGTTCCGCGTAAGCCAGCCCATGAAAACTCTCCACGTGGAGTCCCGAAGCATAAGTGATCGGAATACCATCGCTCAAAATGCCAGGCTTCTTCATTGCGGCAAAGACCGTCGGCGTCATCGATCCTGGTTCGTAGAATTGCGCACTCCAGATCGCTAAATCGCCTACAGTACTGAGAATCCCGGTACTGCCATATGTTGAATCCGAGGACGACTGTGGCACGATGGGATGCTCTCCGCTATAGCCGTAAGCACGGCCGGCCGTCACTCTCATGGGATCGCTCACCACGGACGTTTGCTTCATTCCCAGTGGATTGAAGACCCTCTGTTGCAGAAACGCAGCGAAGGACATTCCTGAGACGCGCTGGACCACTTTTGCGAGGAGCACATAGTTCCCGTTGCTGTAACGGAAGCGATAGCCAGGTCGGAAATTGAGACCGGTTTGGCGAGTCGTGATATCAAAGGATTCCTGCTCTTGGATGACATCATCTACACGTCGGCCTTTCGCGATTAGAAGGCTCACATTATCCCGGACGCCGCTGGTATGGTTCAGTAACATCTCCAGCGTAATCGGCTCGCCGAAGTCATGCATCTCTGGAATGTAATGCCGCACATCATCTGTAAGAGAGAGCTTGCCCTCGCTGGCGAGCAGTTGGATGCAATAGCCGGCGAATTGCTTGGATATCGAACCGATCGGGTAGACCAGTTTTGCATCGTTACGATGTGATAACTCCAGGTTCGCCATTCCATAGCTGTGAGCATAGACCGGCTTCCCGTCGCGAAAAACAGCGATGTTCATGCCGGGCGTCAACAATGTGTTCCACCGAGCGAACAGCTTATCTACCTCGTCGCTGCGCTGGTCAGCGAGAGAATAAGTCGGAACGACAAACCGTATGCAAGCCACGAAGGCCAAGAAAAGAAGTGCCACACTCTTCACAGGGCAGATCTCCTGACGATTGACGAATTACAGTCCGCTAACAGCGCCGGATCAATATACGGAAGACAAAGAGAATTTGTTCCATCGCATGAAGGTCCCGATCACTCTCAAAGACAATCCGATAGGACAGCACACTTCTTGTCGGGGGAAATCTCAGTTCGTGCATTTCTTGCCGATTCACTCGTCGACTCGCTTCCGGCATTCGACGTGCTTGGATCGTCAACTAAAGATCCACGCCGCCGGCGAGCGGCTCATCCCCGCTTCCATTCGAACACGACTTTCAAACCGAGCATTGATTTCTGGGCGTGGTTAAAAGCACGTTGCGGCCGCTCCTTTGTACTTCCTGCCACAATCGGACGCTTGGTATTGACGCCAAAAATGACCTGCTATTGGGGTTTTGGAATTTCTTGCTCGGATAAACGGTTTCGGCCTGGATTACTGCTCTGCGCTCGGCCTCAAGCCTCGTCCTTCGAGGAATGATTAAAGTCGATGAATGGCCGAAGTGGTTTTTACCCCGGAATTGTCCGCCGTCTAACGGCGAGAAACAATGGAATCGCAGCCAGTTGGGTTGCCACACAGAAGATGACCGTTCCTGACACCGAGCGGTCATAAAGAACCCCCATAATGGCGCTGCCGATAAACCAGAAGATCCCGTATCCCGCGGTAAAGAGTCCGTATGCGGAAGCGCGCCGATCCGAAGAGACCATTGGCGCAACGACCGCGGGAATGATCGACTCGTGCACACCCATGCCAAGCCCCCACACTGCTGCGCCAATCAAGGCAGGCCAAAAGCCTCCCAGGAAGACCAGGGGAGCGAAAGCTGAAGCGATGAGTGTCAGAGGGATAAGAATAACAACTCCAAAACGATCGAACCACCTGCCGAACACGAGTGATCCAGTTCCGCTCACGCCCATCGCAATTGCATATGCAACCGGCACGATGTCTTTCGGCACAGTCGATGCCCGAGTGAAGTGGTAGGCAATTAGCGGAAAATCGGCGAATCCTGTCGCGACCAACGCTGCGCCAGCCAAGTACGTCCAGAAGGTGCCCGGAAGCCCCTTCGTCTTCACGTTTCCGGCCTGGACCTCTAGGTCGTGCGGCCTCGGGTAGATATGCCGCGCGATCAAAACCATGCTCAAGCAAATGGTCATTGGGATAAGCAAGGCTGCAAAAGCGAGACGATAGCTTCCCCGCCATGCCAGGATCGCAGCCACCAGCAACGGCCCAAAAAGAGCACCAAACTGGTCGAGGGCCTCATGTACGCCGAAGGCCCAGCCAAAGCCGATCTCGCTGCCGGCGTGCGAAAGCATCGCATCACGAGGCGGATTACGAGTTGCTCTCCCAAACCGTTCCAGGATGATCAGTACCGCAGCGGTCGGCCAGTTGTGCGCCAGGGCCAGAGCCGGTACTGCGAGCAACTGCACAAAATAGCCGAAGATTGCGATGGGCCAGAAGTTTCCGGTCCGGTCTGCCCACCGTCCCGATACTAGGCGGAAACCGTATCCAACCAGTTCGCCGAAACCTGCGACAATGCTGACCACCGTCGCGCTCGCTGCCAAACTAGCGAGAAACGGGCCATATACGCTGCGAGCGCCCTCATAGGTGAAATCGGCAAAGAAGCTCAGCACACCAATGAGCAGAACGAATCTGAGAGCCGCATTGTGGTTCGGGTTCGGCGGCCGGTTGTTATGTCGGTCGATGTTTTTGTCGACAAGGTCCATTCCCGGTATCCATCGTGACCGCAGTTTGAATTCTTATTTCATTACTCCTTGTCGGATCATCACTGCGCGGTGGGCTGAAGGCTCTCAGGTTCAGCCTGAAAAATGCGCCGGAACAGATCTTCCCCATAGCTGGTTCTCTCAGGCACCCCTTCCAAAAGGCGGAAAGTACGCGTGCCGTCCTCGAGGCGCTCGGCACGAAGAAAGAGTGCAGACTCCATGTGCTGCCGATGAAACCCATCCGCCAGATCGAACATGTGCGTGACATAGAGAATCTTTACCTGTTTTTCAAGGAGAGCGCGAACGATCTGTCTGGCGATTTCCGACCCCTCCCGCTCATTGGTTGAAGCAAACGACTCATTTAGAAGAAGCACGCAACGAGGTGTAATTCGCTCTACAATGGCATTCATTCTGCTGAGTTCTTCGTCCAGTTTGCCACTTTTCATGCTGGCATCTTCTTCTCGCTTGAAATGGGTAAAGATGCCCTGGCAGACATTCGCATGGAATTCGCGCGCCGGTACGAACATGCCGCACTGCATCATCAGCTGAGCCACGCCAAAGCTCCGTAAGAGTGTCGACTTGCCGCCGCGGTTGGCGCCCGTAATCACAACCAAGGCTTTTTTCTCCCCGCAGACGTCGTTGCCGACCACCCGCTCGGCTGTGTTCAGGGTCAAGCAAACGTCGTAGATTCCCTGGCACCGAAGTACTTCGTCTTTCTCTGGCAGTGGATTTGGAATGCAGAAGGGCTCCTGTTTCGCGGCGAGTTTGTCCCGCAGATTTAGGCATCCTATATAGAATCCCAATTCCAATCGCAGCGCCTTAAAGAAACTAAGAATGTGATCGCTCGATTGCGCCAACGCAATAGCGACATTGGCGATCCCCTCCGTTCTGAGCGCTTCCAATGCACGGAAGCCCGCCTCGTCGCGTGGGTCAACGTCGAATGACAGCCCCGAGTCATCTTTGCGCGTGATCTGGCCGACCCATTCCCGGACCTGTTCGAACCAACCCAGTGCCTCTACCTCAAGGCTGTGGAGAGTGTAATTGGAGCCTCGAAAATCGCGCCCCAGATCGGCGCTCATTTGAACGCCGCCGCGGAACTCCAGTCTTACCAGGTGGTCCTTCACAGCTTGCAGGTAGCTATCGGACAGTTCCTGAGTGGCCATGCCAAAGAACCACCGGAAGCCTTCTGAGCGGAATTTGGAACTGTGTTCATCAGCCAGTTTTCTTAGGCGCTCAAGCAACCCAATAAGAAGTCCCAAAGCTTCGACCGATCGGTGCAGCAGCGAGTCCGGAGAAGAAAGCGCGAACCAACCCCAGATCCGGCTCTCGCGTTCAATGGCATCAACTGCGAGAGCGTAGAGATCTCGCGCAATGTCGGGGAATGCCAGGCAGTCCGCAAGCACCTCCTGCCGATAAAGGATGGATTCTCGATTCTTGAGGCTTGCGAGCACGGCACCTTTCGCAACTTGCAGTAGAAAATCATCGCCGCCAGCCACGGCCCGAAACAGGGTGTTCAACTCAAGATCCTGAATCGTTTCTTGCGCATTTTCCGGGATACCCTCGTCGAGGACAAAGTCGTGGTCCCGAAACATGAGGAAGACTTTCATGACTCGTTCACCTCGCTTTCCCTCGCACCTACCCGCGTCTTCACTGCCTCGTAGGTCAGGTGATATTTCTCGGCGATCGCTGCTGCGTAAGCAAGGCCATCAGCCGGTCTCCGGATCACTTTGAATGTCCGCTGCTGCGGATCCGTGGGATTCACCGTGCTGACCATGCTTACAGTCGTTTCGTTGAATGAAGCCAATTCATCGAGAAACGTAACAGTCACGCAAAGCATATCGAGAGCGGCGATCCGCTTCATCACCTCGCGGCTGAGAAAGAGAGCGTCGTTCATCGTCGTCGACAAAAAGCTCTCGTTCGTTATGAGGATGCTGTTCGCTGTCGCATTCTCAAGAATCTCGTTGATGCGGATCAGCTCGTCTTCAAGCTTCCCGCGTAGATTTTGAATGTCCTCTTCCTTCTCGAAGTGCGTAAAGAGTCGATCAAATAGGAATAATTTTGTTGAGATGCCCGCCACCGGACAGCCCAGAGCCGCCAGATAATGTAGCTGTCCAAAGGTGCGCGCAAACGTGGTCTTCCCGCCTTGATTGGGCCCAGAGACGACTAAAGTGCGCTCGGGTTCGTTCAAGCAAAAGCTGTTTTTAACCACATCTTTCCGGGCATGAATCAGCTGATTCGCAAGCGCAACATCGTAGGTGTCGAGCGCCTGCACTTCCTTCGAATGGCTGCTCACGCCTGGGAAACAGAACGGAAGCGCTGCCTTCTTCAACTGTTCCAGTTGTTCGAGATAGGCGATGTAGAACTGTACTTCGCGATCGAATCTGGCAATCAGCTGATGACAGTAGTTGCGGTATCGGTCGCAATACGCGTCTAGGCGGGCAAATGCTTCCGAATGCAATGCGGAGACCAGATCGAGGATTCGTGCCTCAATGTGATTCATCTCAATCGATAGGGGAACCTTGAAGCGATGGCTTCGCGGATCCGTCTGCCGGAATTTTTCGAAGGTTCTGAGAACTTCCTCGCTGTAGTCGCCTTCCGTGTCAGTGCGGTTGACCGTGACACGCCCCTGATGGATGTGAAGCGAATATCGGACCTTCGCGAGCTCTGCTCTGACCCGCTCCGTTTCCTTCTTCAGGCTGGTGAACTCTTCTGAGCCGGTGTAGCGGACAAGAAAACCGCGAAGCGCCTGGAATCCTCGCGACGCAGGACCTGTGGAGAGCAGGCCTTCCTTAAGCACCGTGACAGTATTGCAGTATGTTTCAACGGCATCGAGAAAGGCGGCTTGCTTTTGACGTTTGTAGTATCGCTTTTCGGAAATCGCGAGAAGAGTTCGCATCTCCCGCATTCTTTCCGCAAATGAACGAACCAGTTCCAATAGGCGGAAATTCCCTGAAAGATCGCGGAAGACGTCCTGCCGATAGTGAACAGCCTCAACGGTCTTTAGGGGCGTATAGAAGAGTGGCTTCAAATCGTACTGTTCTCGTCCGGCCGTGATCGTGCCGACGATCTGATCGAGATTGAGATCGCTAAAGAATCCAGGAGCTTCCTGGATCTCAGACTGCCCGTCGACATCCTGACACTCGGTCAGGATGCTGTGAAAGGCTGAAGCATCAGGGTTTGTCTCGTTGCCTGGAGTGATTGCTGGAGGGTTGCTTTGTAGCCGGGGCTCCGGGGCTGGGCGATTGGCGGGGTTCGTTGGCACAGTCAACTCCTGCTGTCCTACTCGCAGGAGTCATCTTCCCCTCGTGGGAGGGGCGTATCAGAGTGGACTCCAACACCCGCTCCCAGTCAGTATCGTGACCGGTGTGGTGGACTGTCAATGACGCGCCGAATCACGTCCGGGGCGCACTGCTCCGATCGCGCTGACGCTGGATGCGATATGCCGTGGCGGCGGTGGTCGCCTTGACAAGTAGGTTCTTGCGGTTCAATATGTTGGCAGCACATGTCGGGACGGTGATGGAACTCCACCGATAACCGCCTTCACGGCTGATGATTCCTACCTCATAGGAGTCGCGCCGTGAAGAGAAGAGTCCAAAAGTCCACCCCAAGATTCAAACCTTCCAAATCAGATTTTCTCTTCGAGACACCTCCGCCGACTCGGGGGCGTCTTGGTCCATTGGCGCTTCTAATCGCAGTACGCCGCTGCTGAATGCAAGAAACGAGCGGATTTCTCGAACCTCAGCGGTCAGTCCAACTGCAAAACTCAGGGGAGTTCCGATGGCACGGACAATTCTGTATAACCTCGTTCAGCTTCTCTTCGTACTTGGCTTCGCGCCCTTGTACTCTGGCATGCTCAGCCGGTTCAAAGAAATGGTTCAGAGCAGGCGCGGTCCCAGCATCATTCAGCCCTATCGGGATCTCTGGAAGCTTTTTCATAAAGACGAGGTTGTCTCCTCGGAAACCACGTGGATCTTTTGCGTGACGCCTTACCTGGTTTTCATCGTGCCGCTGTTCGTCGCGAGCCTGATACCGGTCCTCACGGATTATCCCCTAGCTTTTGCGTTTATGGGCGATATGCTCGCCGGCGGCTTCTTTCTCGGACTTGGCGGTTTCTTTGCCGCCCTTGCGGCCGTCGATACCGGAAACCCATACGGTCCTATGGGAGCGAGCAGAACGCGAATGGTGGGGTTCCTCGCCGAGCCGGTGTTCATGATTGTCTTTTTCACCGTCTCGTTCGTAGCCCAATCCACGATTCCGTACATTGTTCAGCAGAAATGGGTCGCGAGCCCAGCCGCATTCTTTTCTCCTGCGCACATTCTGTTGCTGATTGCCTTCCTGATGCTGATCCTTGCCGAAGGTGGAAAGGTCCCCGTCGACAACCCCACGGGGCATTTTGAACTCGCCATGATCGATGAGTCGAAAGGGCTTGAATACTCGGGTCGCGGCGCCGCCTTGATGAAGTGGGGCGGCCAAATGAAATTTCTGGTGCTCACTTGTATCTTCCTCAACGTCCTTCTGGCGCCTTGGGGCCTGGCCGGGGATGTGCAGCCTGTCCACGTGCTGCTCGCGATTCCTTTGATACTGCTCAAGATTCTTTTGTTCACGATCGTCCTCGTCATGATCGAGTCCTCTCTCGCGAAGTTGCGCCTCTTTCGCATTAGCGAGTTTCTTGGAGCCGCATTCATCATCTCTGTGGCAGCGATGATCGCGAGCATCTTTTCAGCTTCGGCTGCTTAGAAAGGAGTCGCCGGTGGTAAGCGCTCACACACAGCTTATTCAGGGACTCAACGCCTTGGCCGCGGGACTTGTCCTATTAGCAGCCTTTGCGATGGTGACGACCCGTCAGGTACAGGGTGTTTTAAGATTTCTCGTTGTTCAATCGCTCTTCGTGGCAGCGTCTGCCTTCTTAATCGGGTTCAATCGCGGTTCAATCGACCTCTTGGCTCTTGGCTGCATCATGATCGCATCAAAAGTAATCACGATCCCGTGGGTTCTCAGACGGATGCTGCCGGCGGATCTCTATGAGCGCCGCGAGATCGACCAACTCATCAACATTCCCACGTCACTATTGATTGCACTATCGCTTGCAATTGCTGCAGAGTTCCTGGTCGGCCCTCTTGTGACGGCCGCAAAGGACCCGGTTGTACAGGCGAATTTGCCCATTGGCATGGCGGGACTATTGATCGGTGCATATTCGCTGGTCGCACGCCGCGAAGCTATTCCCCAACTCATTGGCATTCTCGCAATGGAGAACGGCGCCTTTTTCGCCGGCATCGCGATTGCTCCGGATCTTCCATTGATTGCCGAACTCGCCATTGCGATCGACGTAATTCTGATTGTTGTGGTTGTTGGTGTATTAACCAGGAACATCACCAGAACGGTCGGGACGACCGAAGCCGCTGCCATGAGTGAACTGCGAGAGGAGCCCCGGACATGGCACTAATGTTTGCTGTGTCGCTGCCGCTCCTTGCCGCATTCTTGTGTTGGCTCCCGCCGTTGCGCCGCATGGCTTGGGTTATAACGATAGTCATTCTTGCGCTTACCCTTTCAGCCGCGTGTGTTACTGCGTGGCAGGTTCTCTTGAACGGACGCTTCATCGCGATTGCTGGATGGTTTGAGGCGGATGGCCTGAGCGCTCTTCTCCTCGTCATGGTCACTTTTGTCTGCATCGTTGCCGCTATCTATTCTGGCGGCTATATGCAGCACGAAACCGAGTCCAAGGAACGCTTGTGGTGGTTTTATTCGAACTACAATCTGTTCGTCTTTTCGCTGGTGGCGGTTCCCTCGTTGGCTCGGGTCAATCTCGTTTGGGTGGCCGTGGAGTTGGTCACGTTGTTTGCGACGTTGTTGGTCGGGTATGAAAGCACCCCAGGCGCTCTCGAGGCCGCCTGGAAGATGGCAATCTTGACCATCATGGGAGCGCCAATTTCGCTCTTTGGATTTTTGACCCTCTATTGGGCATTTCGCACCAGCGGCGGGGGGACAGCCGAGACCTGGCAAAGCCTCTATGTGATGGCCTCAACCATGTCGCCCAATTTATTGAAATTGTCATTTCTGCTGGTCTTTGTGGGGTTCGGTGCCAAGTCCGGGCTTGCACCCATGCACACCTGGCTCCCAGATGCTCATAGTCAGGCGCCCACTCCGATATGCGCTGTGCTCTCGGGGATGAAGACCACGATTCCTCTGTACGCTGTCTTGCGGCTGCTCTCCATCGTTCTGCGCTCGCCCGAGGCGCGTATCGGCGAGTGGATGGTGATCGTGGGCCTCTTCTCTGTGGGGATCGCGGCATTCCTGCTCTTGCAGGTGCGCGACTACAAGCGCATGTTCGCCTACTCCACTGTAGAACACATGGGAATCATTCTCACCGCGACCGGCTTCGCAACGCACGCTGCGGCCTATGGGGCTGTTGCTCAGATGTTGAATCACTCGATTACCAAGTCCCTGTGTTTCTACGCAGCAGGGATGGTTTTGCTGGCACTCGAGACGCGCGATATCAGCCAGGTGCGGGGGCTGTTCCGTATATCCCCGTTTGCGGGCGGCGCGCTACTGCTTTGTTCGCTCGCGATCGCCGGTGCGCCGCCATTTCCGATCTTTCTCAGTGAGTTTTCAATCTTGTCTGCTGGCCTCAGATCAGGGCATAGTGCCGCTGTCATCATTCTTGCTGTCCTAATTGTCATCGCATTCATAGCCATTTTCCTGCAGGTGAACAGCATGTTGTTCGGCGAACCCTCGCATGTTGCAACTCCAGCATTGGCGCCCAGAAGTTGCCGAACGGCGGTCCTTATTGCTGTCGCGCCAGTCCTACTTCTCGGGGTATACATTCCTGGACCTGTTCATTCGCTCATGACACTTGCGGCGCAGCAATTGGGAGGACATTGAGATGGCAACGCATTCCTCACCCATTGCCGGAGGGAATATAGCAGGCTTGGCCGATCTGACAGGCATGATCGTAGAGCGATTCGGAGACCAGGTTGCCCAACTGAGAGCGGGCGCGAATTTTATTCTGACGCTTTCAGTTGGTCAGCCAAGTGCGCTGCCGACCCTGGCTCAATTTCTTTTTTGGGAACACGGCTGCCTGTTCGGTGGAATCACGGCCGAGGAGCATTCAAACCATTGGCAGATCCACTACACGTTTCTCCTGCCTGGGTCGGGATGGATCGATGTAGAGTTCTCGATGGCGCTTGAGACAAAGACCCTGCCCAGCATTGTCACCGAGGTACACGCCGCAGATTGGCATGAACGCGAAATAGAGGATCTGTTTGGAATCCATTTCGAGAACCACCCGCGGCTCGGCGATTTTGTCTTGCACGACCAGATCTGGCACGAGGGCATCGATCCGATGCGCAAGACCTTTTCGGCCGAACGTCCACAACTCGAGCGCAAAGTGGACCTGGAGTGGCAGCCATTGTTGGTTGTCGGAGACCCCGGCTCGTTCGCGATGCCGGTTGGCCCCGTATACGAGGGCGGCATTGGGGAATCCTTGCACTTTTTGCTCGAGACGGTCGGTGAAGATGTGATCCGTGCGGCTCCCCGACTTTTCTACAACTACCGGGCCGTCGAAAAGATCGCAGAGGGCCGCAGCATTCCGGATGCGCTCCTCCTGGCAGAAAGATTTGCTGCCACCTCCGCATTTGCCCATTCGCTCGCCTTCTGTCTCGCTGCCGAGAGAATTGCAGCGGTCGAGGCGCCGCCACGAGCCGCGGCTCTTCGGGTTCTGCTTGCTGAACTGGAACGATTGAGACACCACGCAGGTGCGATCGCGGCGATATGTGAGTCCACCGCGCTGGCCGTCGCTGCCGCACAAGCGTCGATCATCGAAGAGCAGTTGCTCCGCGCCTCCTGTGTGTTCACGGATCACCGCTACCTGTTCGGGCTGAACACTCCAGGCGGACTGAATCGCGATTTCGAATTGGAGCAATGCAAAACGTTGCTCGCCACAGTCGATAAGGCGGAGAGCGATCTTCGCATCCTGGAGAGACGGCTTCGCTTGAGCAGCAGTTTCCTTGACCGTCTTGAGGACGTGGGGGTCGTCATTGGAGAGAGCGCCCGGGATCTGAATCTCGTGGGCCCAATTGGTCGTGCTTCCGCTCAGCACTGCGACTTGCGGCGGGCGTGCTCCTATTCTGGCTACGGACGACTTGCGTTTGATGTTCCCTGCGAGACAGAGGGCGATGGCTATGCCAGACTGCGCATCCTTTTTGCGGAAGCGACACAGTCGGCGAGACTGATCCATCAAGTTGCCGACACGTTGGAGGGGGGTCCCGTTCGTGTTGCCTATGAAGTAAATCACGCGGGTGCTGCACTTGGATGGACAGAAGCCCCAAGAGGCGCCGCCCTTCACTGGCTGCGAGTGGACGAAAGAGGGATTGTCGAGCGATATCGGGCAATTACGCCGTCCTTCAACAATTGGCTCGGGTTTCACGTTGCGGCAGAGAATTTCGCGTTTCAGGATTTCCCGATCATTCTTGCAACTTTCGGGCTGTCCGCAACCGAATGTGATCGGTAGAGGTGGCTCACGATGAGCTTCTGGTTCTGGCACGGATTGCGCAAAGGCATTCAATCGACTCGCTACCCCGCGCGAGCGGAAAACACGCCCGGAGTCTCACCAGGACGTCCGGTGAACACCGATTTTTCGACAGTTGAAGAGGCCCAACTCGCCGCTGAAATTTGTCCGACCGATGCGATCGTCGCCCATGGGAAATCAACCTACGTGAATCCCGGGAAATGCGTGCATTGCCAACTCTGTCTGCACTCCTTGCAATCCCCCATGAACTGGGAAACTGGCTATGAATGGACCCGCTTGCCTGCAGATGGAAAGGAGGCGCTCCCCTTCCCAGCGTCCTTTGCGAAGTCGATGCACATCATGGTCGTGGATGCCGGAGACTGCGGCGCTTGCCTTCATGAGGTGAAGCAGCTCAACAACCCTCTCTACAACATGCATCGCCTTGGGTTCTTTTTGACCGCCACTCCTCGCACCGCAGACCTTCTGCTTGTCGTGGGGCCGGTAAGCGAGAACATGCGCGGACCACTGCTCAAGACCTGGGAAGCCATGCCAACCACCAGAAAGGTGATGGCCGTCGGCGGCTGCGCTATAGCAGGCGGGGTCTTCGGCAAAAGCTTCATGTGCGCGTGTGGAGTGAGCGCGGTCTTGCCGGTCGATTTTGAAGTTCCAGGCAACCCGCCGCCTCCTCTGGCAATACTGCATGGGCTTCTGGTGGTTGCAGGAAGGAAATCGTTGAACAGTCCGAGACCAATCTCCGAAGGGAGACCCTGATTCATGACCATTACCGGCTCATTCCTGGTTGCGATCTTCGTCGCTTGCGCAGCAGGAGTTTTCGCTTCGGCGTTGCTTGGCCACAAGCAGGTTCCAACGGTGCTGTCTATTGCCGGTGCGCTGTCGTCGATCCTTATGGTCCTGACATCAGCATCTGTGCTGCTGATGGGCCAGCCCTTCGAAGCTGCGCTTTGGACGCTCGATGGATTTGGGCGCTTCACCATTCATCTCGATTCCGTTTCGTCCATTTTTCTTCTCGTTTCCGGAGTCGTCTATTTTTCAGTTTCGTTATTCGCAGGGAGCTTCCTCAAACATCAGACGGACGAAGCGCATCCCCACCTCTATTACGCGATTCTCTATTTTGCGCTCATGGCTGCGGTGGTCTTGATTCTCGTGGCCGGCGACATTGTCCTCTTCCTGATTAGCTGGGAATGCATGTCCAGTCTCTGCTTTTTGCTGATCAACTACGATCCAAAAGGACAACTGGACAAGTCTGCCGGTTACATCATGCTGGCAATGAGTGAAGCGGGATTTCTTGCGGTTGCGGTGGCATTTTTGTTACTTGCCCGTTCCGCGACGGACTTCTCGTTTACGGCCTTGCGCTCGGCATGTGCAACGCTCTCGCCAGACACGCTTTGGTTGCCGTTCCTACTGGGGTTCTTTGGCTTCGGAGTGAAGGCCGGCCTCGTCCCGGTCAATTTCTGGTTGCCGCGGTCTTATACCGCCGCCCCGCCTATCTTCATACCTGTCTTCGCTGGCATCACACTCAATCTCGGGTTTTATGGAATCCTGCGCCTCAATGCCGATCTCATGCACGCGGGCTACGGGACGGGCCTGGTGGCGTTGATCACCGGCAGCATCACCGCGCTCGTGGGGATTCTATATGCAACAACGGACGGCGACATGAAAACGATGCTCGCTCACAGCTCGATCGAGAATGCGGGCATTATTGTCGCCGCCCTGGGTGCCTTTCTGGTCTTTCGGGCTTTCAGTCAACCAGTTGCCGCAGCACTCGCGCTTTCCGCGGTGCTTTATCACATGGTGAATCATTCGATCTACAAGACACTGCTTTTCGAGGGCGCAGGACATGTAGAAGCCGCAACAGGTACACGCGAAATGGACCAACTCGGCGGCCTAGCCAGATTTCTGCCGGAATTATCTGCCATCTTTCTTATCGGCTGCCTGGCAATTTCCGCAGTGCCCCCATTCAATGGATTTGTCAGTGAGTGGATGACCCTGCAATCGCTGTTGCGCAGCGCGGTCCTCGCGTCCACCTCCGTGAGAATCGTCTTTGCACTTTGCGGCGCCGCTCTGGCACTGACCGCGGCACTGGCTGTGACCTGTTTTGTAAAGACCTACGCCATGAACTTTCTTGGCATCCGCAGAGGCAGTTGGGAGCTTCACGTCAAAGCGCAGGCAACGAGCAAGTTTCCTTTAGCCTTTCTGGCCGTTATCTGCCTACTGCTGGGAATCCTTCCAACCTACGTCCTGCCGATCCTCAACCAGAGCGTGGAATCTCTTGCCGGAGCCAGCGTTACCACGGCACTTGTGCAGCCGTTCTTTACGGCGACTCCCGAGAATGCACAATTGCCTCCCGCATTCCTCGCAGACTTCCACAATCTAGGTGCGCAGACCGGCAGGGGCTTGGTTCCAGGCCGTGGATTGGTCGTGCTTCTCCGTGGAGGTGAAACGAATCCGGTAGTCTTCGCCATGTCGCCTTCCTACAGCATCATCGCATTGGTGATATTGTTCGCCGCCGCATGGTTCGTATTCCGGCGCTTGACGCGGCAACGTACCCTGGTGAAACGCCCAGTCTGGGCGGGGGGCATTCCGCGGCTTCTTCCGCTCTTGACATACACGCCAACCGGCTTCTCCAATCCCGTCCGTGTAGTCTTTCAGGCCATCTTTCGGCCAAACATCGTCGAGGACACGCGTCAAACGGTTGCGGTACATTTTCGGACGGCCATTCACAGACAACGCGAGGAGATCCATGTCGTGGACCGGCTCATCCTGCAACCTGTGGGGGCTGCAGCGCGAGGAATCGCCGATTTCCTTGCCGGTATGCATCACGGCAAACTTAACGCTTACGTCGTTTACGTACTTGTATTCCTTCTCCTGGTACTGTTTGTCTACAGAGCAACATAGTAATAATTCAACTTGCCCCTCCGGGAGTTCACTTCCTTCTCGAGCACGTGATCGCAAAGGCATGGACAGTCCGGATAATCGCGCGTGGCTTTCCAGTTTTCTATCCAAGCACCTTGGTGCATTTACCCTTACTGCAACGAACTATATCCTTAGAGTTCCCCTTCGGGTTCCAGCGCAGTAGCTTTCCAACCTATCAAGACCGCCTGACCTGCCAAGGTTTCTCGTCCCGAGAAAAGGATGAATCGCCTCAGCGATCCCATCGCTGCGAACGGAAACTCGACACACGCCACGGTCCACCAGCCATTCCAGAAGCAAGATTGAAGGGCGCATCGCGCATTATCCCGAGTGCGAGTTCCTAGGGGACCGATCATCGCATTGGCTGTACCACTGGCTTCGGATCAGAACTCGCACCACCGCTGTTCATTTACGATTCTTGAGATGGGGCTCGTACAACGAGAACAGAAGCTGAAGAATGCTCGACCAGGCTGTCGGAGGTAGATCCTTCGAGGAAGCGCCGGAAGCGGTTCAGATGATGGTGCCCAACGATGATAATGTCGAATTCGTTCTCGAGACCGTAATTCTCAATGACTGATTCCGGATCACCGTCAAGCTCGACTGTGATCGCTTGGACTCCCTCGCCGCGTGCTCTGTCTGCACAACTACCTACTTGGTCCCGAATCGCTTTGTGATCTCGTTCAAGCTGCTCAAATCCGACCCCTTCTGCTTCCGTTTCGGGACTGGGGGGCCTGATGACGCCGATGCAGTGAAGCTCTGAACCAAATCGCTTCGCAAGTGCGATCGCTACGTCAATTGCCAGTTGAGAGGCATCTGTTCCATCGGCCCCTACAAGAGCCCGTTGAAAAAAGGCCTTTGTCATTATGTCCATGCTCCTTCAGTAGATTCCAACAGTCTTGTGGTCGCCAATTTGTAACGACTACCTTCGTGTAGGAGCTGATTTGGATCCTCACGTCTCCCAAGTATCCAGCCGACTCCACTTTTGCCAGTTTGTGATATCGCTTATGCTGATGCCCTGCAGGTTAGCTCGAAGAACACATCACATAGATCAGCCGAGTCGTAGCTCAGCTCAATCGCTTCGGCCGCTCCGCTGTTGCTGTACTGCTTCACTGTGACTTAGCAGGCGCCTCTTTCACCGGGCCTCTTGAGAAGCGGATCACCTCCACGCGGGACATCGCGATCAGTCCCTCTTCAACCATGGCATCCAGGTGAGGGAGCAGCTTGTCAATCTGCTCCTCCTGATCAATGATGCTCACCATAATGGGAGCGTCTTTTGAGAACTTCCAATGACTCGCATGATGAATTCGCGTGCTCGTTCCGTAGCCTTCAATCCCCCGGTAGACGATTGCGCCCGACAAGCCAAGTTCCTGACACTTGGCAACAATCGCTTCATGCAGTGGTTTGCCCTGCCATTTATCTCCTTCACCAAAATGAATACGCAACATCCTCGCCTCAAATTGCTCTTTCATGGCGTTTGATCTCCTTGCACAGGTGTGTGGGAAGAAGAAGGAACTACTTCTGGCTGATCTAACCCTTCGGCACGATAGGCGTACTTGATGATGTCGACGTTAGAGAGAACGATCAAGCCCTCCTCTACCATCTGCTCCACGATTGGCATAAATGCCTGGAGCTTCTCCTCTGTATCAATGGCTGACAGCATGATTGAGCAATCGTGGGAAAGATGAAGTGCGCGGTCCTTGTGCAGCCTGCGATGCGCTCCATACCCGAGGATGCCGCGATAAACGGTAACCCCGGCAATGTCGTTTGCGCGCATAGCTTCCATAAGGGCCGTGTGGAGCGGTTTGTCTCTCCAGCGGTCTGCTTCGCCAATGTAGATCCGCATCATCTTGGCCTTGCCCTCGATCTTTAGGTGAGCTGGAGCAGTATCACTTTTCGGTTTGGTTTTCTGGGCGGGTTTGGCTACCGTTGTCTCTTGTACCTCGATCATTCCGGTACCGACCAGTTCTTCCAGCTTGCCAAGCAACTCATTCACCTTTTCACGCGACTCGATGAACTCAATCTTCAATGGAAGACGATCAGATATTTCAACAGATCTCGAAGTGTGAATATGGTGGTCAGCGCCGAATCCTGCGATGCCCTTTGTCACCGTTGCTCCCGACACGCCCCGATAGAATAGAAAATCGAGAATGCTGGAGTATGTCGCGACCCCATGATGAGTTGATCCTTCACTGATGTAGATGGCTACTTTAAGAGCCTTCCCCACGTTCAGCATTCTTCCTCCTTATATCCTGAGTCCCCGTTGCGCAACTAAAAACTCCGCAGCCCGTCCAAGTGCGCCCCACCCTGACCGATCAGGGCTCGGATCATTCCGCAATTGGATCAGTTCGTCCTTCAGTTGTTCACGATAATTCCGAATGATCACGTCGATTCGCGCCGTAAGTGTCAGTGGCACTTTTTGACGTAGTTTGACGGCGTGCGGAATGCAGAAGACGGCCTCCATTCGCAGCCACCTCACCACATCAGGCTTTCCCAGCATGGTGACCAACTCCCGAATTCTCCGATCCTCTTCCTCTATGACCTTGCGGCAGACGTCGCAGTCCGGCCGTTGCCCCGGGACTGATCCGTCATCATTGACCAGGGTCAGGAAGACGTCCGCTGCCGCCTGGGCATCTTGTACCGCCGCCACACCCCAAGCGTGAAAGTTACAGAGCCGACGGATTTCCTTGGCGGAATCTCCCTGCAGATGAACTGCCTGGAAATCCTTCAGAAAGCGGCAGAACGGGCATCCCGGCTCGTGCAAGAGTTCCTCGATGGACTGATGAAGCACGATTTGGCGATGTGCTCTCACGTGATCACCTCCGCGAGAATGGCGCCGGCCCATGCGGCCAGAATTCCCAAAACCACGCTCGTTAACGAATAGAGAACCGCGAGAGCGAATGCACCTGTCCGAATCGACGATAGCGTCTCCCATTCGTAGGTTGAAAACGTGCTGTATGCGCCCACGAATCCTACCGGGATTAAGAAACGCCATGCGGGATTCAATTCGACGTGCTTTCCCAAACACGTGATCGCAAATCCGATAATGATGCAGGCCGAAATGTTGATGATGAAAGTTCCATAAGGGAACTTAGAACCAAGGCGGTCGGACACAGTTGTACCGACCCAGTATCGGGCGATCGACCCGAGCGAACCTCCAATCGCGATATAGAAATATTTCTCCAAGTGCTTGTCTCCCTATTCGTTCATCGCTAGGCGCGTTTTGCTGTCGGAGCGCTCACTAGAATTCCAACGCAGAAGCCGAGCAAGGTCTTGAGCCAGCTCCGGTGATGTCTCGCCACCTCCTGATAGCCCCCGTACACGATTGAGCTGCGCGCGATAAGCGTCCGCATATGAATTCACAAGAGCTACCATTTTTCTGCTCGCCTGCTCCGTCCACAGATCGAGCGCACGTTCGTAGCGATGCAGTTCGTCCTTGAGCAAGGGTCCAAGGCATTCCCGCAAGTTGCTCTTCACCAACGCTCGCACAATGCGTTTTCCTAACCACTTCCAGCGGGCGGCCTCAATTTTTACTGGGATGATTTCAATCTCAAACCGCGGCACCTCACGCAAAAGTAGTTCCGCGTCTTCATTCGAAGGCACGTCGGAGCGTGACATTTCCCTGGCGATTTCTGTTAATGTCTCGATGGATCTCATCAGCCTGCTCCTGGCCCCTGCAATCGCCTCGTCTATTCGTCTCTGCACTGTATCGTGGGTCCACTCGGATATCTCAAATGGAGTGAAGTGCCTCTTTTCGCCTGAAGCAATTCGCAGAGTGACCATCTCGGCAAGCTCTGCCACGATCACGTCCGGGCGTTCGCCAAGCTCAAAAAACGCCTGACTGAGCAGGGTTCGCTGTTCTCCGATTTCTCCGTTGATGTGGCGAAGCCGTGCTTCTATGTCATGAGCATCGAGTGCACTTATAACCTCTCGCCCTCGCTTCTCGCGGTTCAGCGAGGTCTCAAGAGCCGCACTCACGGAATCTCGAAGCGACCCAATCTTTCTGGCGACTGAAGCCTCGCGCAGACTACGGGCCTGCTCAAATCTCGGGTACAACTCACGTTCAAAGAACTGATCGAGCAGGAGAGAGTACTCCGGCAAGGAACTGACAGGATGGATTTGGGTATTGATCCCGAGTTCGCGTTTCAATTGCGCATGGACGTACTCGGTAACCCGGTGCAGATCGCCTTCTCGCAAAAGATCGGCCTTGCTGAGGAGCACAATCGACGGAATGCCGCCTTCGTAAAGCAAGCGGAGTGTCCCGATGTCTTCATCATTAAGTGACACACCGGCATCGATTAGCACCAAGGCAAGATCGCAGGCCGGCAAATAGGCCAGAGTCTCTGCAGCACCACGGCGTGCGAGCGAGCCGAGACCTGGCGTATCGACCAGAAGGATGCCTTTCTTCAGGCGTGGCGATGGTACTTCCGCCATCGCGCGGACAACGCTCCGGGCATTTCCGGGGTTTCCCTGCTCACTGATCAGCTGCGCGAATTCCTCAAGGGAAACCTCCTCCGCGCGGCCGGTACCAAAGGTCACTTCGGCTCGCAAGGCATTTCCAAAACGCAACTTCGTTGGGACGGCTGTGATCGGATTGACACCCACCGGTAAGACAGCCGTTCCCAGAAGCGCATTCAGGAGTGAGGATTTTCCGCAGCTGACCCGTCCAAAAAGCGCTACTTCGAGATTGTTGTCCTCCAGGCGATGAGCGAGAGAACCAATCCGAGAGCGGAACTCAACCAGACCGTGCCGAGTAATGATCTCTTCGAGTTCACGCAGGAGAGCCACATCATGGCCAGTCTGCTCCAGCGATTCCAAGCGGGATTGAAGGTTGGTTCCAAACTCCTGGCGGATATAGCGCTGCATGCTCTGCACAACTGATCGGAGTTCGTGGGCCACACCGGTCAGTTCATCGACAGCGTCTGTGGGAACTGTTCCCGAACCGCGCATGTAGCTTGGCTTGAGTTCCTCAACCGCAATGTCGATGAACTCGAGATGCGTTAGGACCGACCGCGTAGCCGGAATTTCCGGTGATTCGGGCTTCATTTGTTGCCAGTCAAGCGTTCGCAAGAGCTGTTCGCGAATACGGCGAATGTGATCTTCGAGCACGCGCGCTTGCGCGGGTGTGATGTCGATGACGTGACGCGGGAAAGGGGACGGCGAAGCCGTCTCGTGGAGTACCTGTTCTATCTCTACGAGCAGCTTATCGATGTACGAGCAAGTGACGTAGAGACGCCGCTGCTGAGCTTCGTTTAGTTCCCCCTGGTTCCGAGTTTGAGTAGCCTCCGGGCCAATTTCGGGCATGACTCCTCCAAGTTTTCGCGCTTCGAGGAGTCATTTGCCCGTGTGAGCTGTTCCGGTGGACTCCAACACCGCGTGCAAATTCGTTAAGCCTTGACCGCCTTCTTTCGACGTTCGTATGCGCTGACGCCTGCATAGCGTGCTTTGGATCCCAATTCGCGCTCAATTTCAAGCAGGCGGTTATACTTTGCGATTCGCTCACCACGGCAGGCGGAACCGGTTTTGATCTGGCCCATACCGGCCGCAACCGCGAGATCAGCGATGCTCGTGTCATCTGTTTCTCCCGAGCGATGCGAGATCACCGCGCCATAGCCATTCGTCTGCGCCATCTGGATGCAGTCAAGTGTTTCGGTGACGGTTCCGATCTGGTTGAGCTTGATTAGAATGGCGTTTGCAATCCCATCCTTGATCCCCTTGCTGAAGATTGCGGGGTTGGTCACGAAGTTGTCGTCTCCGACGAGTTGGATCTGGCTTCCGAGTTCTTTGGTGATTGCATGCCAGCCTGCGTGGTCATCCTCTGCCATCCCATCCTCGAGCGACCAGATCTCCGGGTACTTCTTGAGCCAACTCTTGTAGAGCACCACCATTTCGGCCGAAGATTTCTCGCTCTTGTCGGATTTGGCGAAGATGTAGCTGCCTTCATCAAAGAATTCACTAGCGGCCGGATCCAGCATGATGACGATATCTTTGCCCGGCTTGTAGCCCGCCTTCTGGATGGCTTCAAGAATCAGTTCAACTGGCTCTTCATTGGATTTCAGTTGCGGGGCGAATCCACCCTCGTCGCCAACCGCCGTGCTGTAACCCTTCTTTGTCAACACCGCCTTCAATGCGTGGAACGTCTCCGCGGATGCGCGAAGCGCCTCGCTGAAGGATGGAAGCCCAACAGGCGAAATCATGAACTCTTGAAAATCTACGTTGCTGTCAGCGTGCTTTCCCCCATTCAGCACGTTCAGGCCGGGAGTGGGTAGGAGATTCGCCGGCTTGTCTACAAGGGTTGCGTAGAGCGGCAATCCATGATCTTTGGCTGCTGCATGGGCGACCGCGAGAGAAACGCCAAGAATCGCATTGGCGCCTAAGCGGCCTTTATTGGGCGTTCCGTCGAGTTCGCAGAGCCTTTTGTCGAGTCCCTTTTGATCCTTGGCATCGAAGCCGCGGACGGCGCTCTGAATCTCCCCTTCCACGTGGCCTTTTGCTTTCAGAACGCCCTTGCCGCCATAGCGGGATTTGTCGCCATCTCGAAGCTCGACCGCTTCGCGCTTACCGGTGGAAGCCCCGGAAGGCACTTTTGCAGTTGCGGTGACCCCGTTCGCCAGGGTCACCGTGACAGCGAGTGTGGGGTTGCCGCGCGAGTCCAGGATTTCAAGTGCTTGTAGTTTTGCAATTTCAGACATAATGATTCCGCTTTCCCGGCACGAGGGCCGATCGTTGTGAAGACACTTGTGCTCCGACGAATGAGGTGACGAATCGCAGTGCTGACTTTGTGCCCGAAGAATCTTCCCGACTTGGAAGGGAGCGCCGCGTTTCGCTCAGATTTGAAAAGAAGGGGTTCGAGTTCCGTGCGGGCGAAGAAGGCTAGTGCGATGTCCCAGGCGTAGACCAGCAGGGCGATCCACTGCCTGTTGCTGCGCAGGCTAACGCTTCCATGTATGACGCGGATGGCTGTCTCGGTAGCCGCGCCCACGATGATTACCGAGAGCACAGTCAACAGCTTCGACCAGATCGCAAGCAGTGTTGCAATCAGCGAAAATCCCACCCACAAAGCTGAGAGGGCCCATGGATTCATGGATCCAAACTCTCCTTCAGTTTTGTTCAGGGATTGCTGCCGGGACATGGCTCCGTGACAGTATTCCCTGTCAGGAGTCATCATCTGTCCGGCCTATTGGGGACAGCGGTTAAGGGTGAACTCCGTCACCACTGAAACAAGTTTATGATCGCATACGACGACAGTCAAGCGAAGTGAACGCTGTCACATGTGGATCAAGGCCCTGAGCTTCACCGGCCCCGATTCCGCTCACCGTACCGTCAGAGGGTAGTAATACGAGGCTTTATCGCTCTCGTGGACTGTAGCGAGGAAGTAGGTTCCTAAGCCCAAACTACGAAGGTCAAGTGTCACCGTCAGGTCGGCATGGAAGCCGTTGACATTGGCTGTAGCCTGCCCTGCGGCCTTTGCGGGCCCTACATAGTGGTCTCATGTGACAGCGACAACGTAGCTGCTGCCTGGATTGAAAAACGGCAATAGAATGTGCGCTGTAAACGACACGTCGGGGAAGGAATACCGGCGGAACGGTCGAGATATCCCCCCCGAGTCGTTCCGTCCTGGCTTAAATCGATGGTCTGCGCTACTGGAGTGGCTGGCACCATCCGGGAATGGATCTGCCAATACCCCAGACTGCCGACTACAAAGCAACAAAAAAGAACTGCGGCGACCCCTATCCATCGCCGACTCGCCCGTTCGCTCTCCTTGGAGACTGCCGGAATTGCAGCTCGCCCGATATTCGCGTCTCGCTGCTTCCGGAGTTCGATAAGCTCGCGTGTGCACTCGGCGCATTTCAGAACGTGAAGGTATTTTGGATCCGAGAGATCGAGCTTTTCCGGAGAGTAGACCCAGGTCTCCAAGGTCTCGTGATCGATGCAACCGATCCTGTCGGGATTTGGATACTTTTCGAGGACGTGCGCTTGAAGCTTTTCAAAAACCATCTGATCATCGTCCTTGTTCGCAAAGACGACTGACGCTCGTCCACCACACGCTATTTGAGGCCAACATCCAGTGTTGCTTTTCGCCAAAGCACACCACCGGAGAGCAGTTGCTGGACGCGGTCTGCCTTCCCATCGGAAATAGTGGATGCTCTGGAGCCACGATCTCGCGTCCATCCACGCTGAGGAGGATGCCGGGATTTGTGGTGGAGAGCGCGCCTCAGCCGGTAATGAGAATATCCCGGCGCCGGTGCGCACCCAGCCGGATTCCTGGATTGTGGTTCGGTGTCCGCTCTGCGGAGAGATCAGACACTATCTTCCCTCCGAAATCTTTCGCGACAAACCAACTCCACCGCATCCTTCCCTCCCGTATGTGGAAGTGGTTCGCAAACCAGTCTCCAAGCTGCCCTAGCACCAGCCAGCTACCGAGCTAATCGACTCGCGTGTCATCCTCTCGATTGAGGCGCAATCTGCTACGGGGCTCTGAGCTTGGCAGGAGATTGTGGGCATATCTCGTCGGGGCTCGGTCCGCAACAGATCGATTGCACTCTGTACGTATAGCGGAGCCGGTTCATTTGTAGTACGGAAAGTTTACCGAGCTTGCATCATTGGCCGCCGAACTCCCATCGCTTCCGTTAGAGGATAGTCGTAGTCAATCGCCAACACCAATGAAGTTTGACGCTCGACATCACTTGGATTATTCTGCATCAATTAGCATCAGTTTGTATTAAAGAGGGTTGCATGGCTACAAAGAGAGGCTTGGTTCGAGAGCTGCGACTCAACAAGAGATTAACGCAGGCGGAAGTAGCGGCGAAAATGAGGATCAGCCAAGGATCGTATTCCGCGATCGAACGGGGAGAGAAGCCGCGAGCGGTGGACGAAGCACTGGCGACAATCAATCGCATGCGAACGCGGACGGACCGGACCGATGGCGGAGTCGAAAAGGCAGGTAGGCTGAAGGTCTAATGAGGAGGCAAAAATGGTGAAGAAAACGGTCGAATTTGATGCTCAAAAGAAGGTGAATGTTCCGGTGGAAGTCAAATTCCGGACTAAGTCCGGCAAGCGCGTCGATTTCGACGCCCGCAAGCCCGTAAAGAAAACGGTGCACGTGAAGTTCAAAGCCAAGACCTCTGGCAAGTAGAGTTTCGGATCGTTGCTGGAGAACGCAACGAGTGGGCTCACCTGGTCTCACTCAGGCGGAGAGTTGTGGCCAACTACTACTACGTTTGCACGGCCCTTGGCTGTAGAAGAAACGGACCCGCGCAGGAAGAGACTGTGAAGTCTCGAGGCCATAGCAACTGCTTGAAATATGGCTCGGAGAACACGGCCTTTGAAGGGACCCAACATGACCAAGCCGATCAAAATCTGCCTTTCGCAAGAACACGATCTGCAAGAGTATCTCTGAGCACTAGTCATTCTGATGCATAACGTCAGGAACGATCAAAAATCTAGGTACGACCTAAGTGTGGAAATACGAAAATGGCTCCCAACCTATTTTTTTCCTATTCGCATGTGGATGAGACGCTTCGAAATCAATTGGAAGTCCATCTTGCAACACTCAAGCGGCAGGATTTGATCGCGACTTGGCACGATCGCCGGATCACTGCCGGCACTCCGGTCGGGGATGCAATCGACCGGAACCTCAATGCCTCGCAGATAATTCTACTTCTGGTGAGTTCAGACTTCATCGCCTCGGACTACTGCTATGAGCGCGAGATGGCGCGTGCCATCGAGCGACACGAAAAGGGGGACGCGCGTGTGATCCCGATCATTCTTCGGCCTTGCGACTGGCACGATCTGCCCTTCGGTAAACTACTGGCTGTCCCACGCGACGGCAAGCCGATCACGACTTGGGCAAACATCGATGAAGCATTCCTCGATGTGGAGCGCGCCATAAAGGCGGCAGTGAAGGAGCTTGGGGAAGAGCACAAATTGGCGCTTTCCCCGTCCGCAGTGCTTTCCAAGCCGGTGTGGATGGACGATGTCTCGGAGTCGCTCGGCGGCCAGCGCTCGAGCAATCTCCGCGTTAAAAAAGAGTTTACGGACCTCGACCGGGATCGATTCCGGCACGACGGCTTTGAATTCATCGCACGTTTCTTTGAAAACTCGATGCAGGAGCTTGTGAAGAGAAATCCAGGTATCGATCAACGTTTTCAGAGGGTAGATGCGACCCACTTCACAGCTGCGCTGTACCAGCATGGGCAAAAGGTCTGCAAGGGTTCGGCCTCCATTGCTGGTGGAAGCTTCAGTTCTGAGAGCATTGAATATGTCATGGATGACAATCCACGACACGGCGGAATGAACGAGGCGGTTTCTGTAAAAGCCGACGATCAGACGCTCTATTTTCAGTCGCTAGGTATGCAGTCCTACGGACGGCGCGACAAAGAAAAGCTGTCGCCGCAGGGCGCGGCAGAGCTCTTTTGGGATTTGTTCATCCAACCACTTCAATGAGGTGAGTCTTGGATTTAGGCGAACTCTCTCTGGGTCCAGCCAGACTGACCGTATTCGAAGGACCTCAGGTCCCCACTCACCAGGAAGCACGACGCACCATGCGAGCAAGTCCCTCTGCAAGTTCGACGAACCTCGCGCTGGAACTCCCGAACAGACCGGCGCGGGCGGGTTCCCAACTCTTCCCGGCGGCAGAAGCTTCAGCGATCAATCGGTCCAAGGGATTGCGGGACGATCTCTTCCACCCAAACCTTCCGACCGGGCCCCAGGGACTCTCCTCCTTGGCAATTGGCTCGGGATGTTCGATATGCATGTACTCGATGGCCAACAGGATTTCGACCCTGTCGAAGAGTTCTTCATATTCGGGACCGAGATAGAGGGTCTTATCGGCGCACGGTTCAAGCAGCGTGTAGACATGTTCGCTTCGCGGGGTGTATTTGCGGTCTAATCCGGGAAAAAGCTTGAATCCATCCTGGATTTCTGCCATTGCCTTAAATGCCGCAGAGAGGAGAATGTCATGATTTTCTCTGCCATAGGGGTTGGGCACGGGAGCGTGGGCAAGTTTGTAAACAACCTGGCAGTTGTTTCCAGAGATAGCGCCGATAGAGCTCGCGTAAAGCAGTAAAAAGATCGGATACCAGCGCGCTTCTATCAAATAAGTATTGCCGCCCGTAGCCGCAATACCGCCTGCAAGTCTCCGCAATGGAAGAGCCGCGATATCGACATGTTCCTGCAATCCCCATCGGCCCAGAAGCATTTGGAGCGGAATGACCGTGTGAAGGGCATGCTCATACTCTTGAAGACGAACGATGAATGAATTGCCATCCGAGGACACTTGCACCGGAAGCCTGTCCTGGCCGACGTCGGCAACCAGTTTCCTCGTAACATCTGCAATGAAATCGTGCAGTTTGATTCTCTGTTTCGGCTCAGATAACAGCTCTTTCAATTGCTCCAGTTGATCCACTCATAACCCCTGTTCTGCGCACCGCACCCCAATGAAGGCGTAACGACCATCGTTTGCGGAACTCTTCCCGCGTCCACTCCTCGACTGCGATACTCGTCTCCTCACCGATTAAGGCACAGTCAAGCAAATGTTAGTCCGTCCAATTTGCGGCTCCAACCCACGCCCGTCATACAAGCGCCGGAACCGACCCCGCATGATCTGCAAGCTGTGAACGGCCCGGCAAGACGCGGGACATGACCTTGTGGGAGTTCCCGCCATCCTATCGCCTACTGATTTTTGCGCGTGAAGCTGAGCTCAGAACGGATGTCGGCCCTTTCTTGCTTGTCTTTGCAATCGGTTCGCCTGATGCGATTCCATGGGCAAATGTCCTTGCCGCATCGGCGACGTTCACCAGGTCTCCGAGCACTTGCGGGAGGTCAACGACGAACTTCAGGTAACCCTGCCCTGGCCTCGAAAGCACACTGACAAGTTCTCCCTCGCGCACCATGGCGACGTCGCGTCCGCTCACGATGAGCCGAGCCTCAGCTAGGGGCTTATTCATGCTTTCGTCGTGACGGAGAAACTCCACAACCTTCTTGAGTGCCGATGTGGAAACACCCGATCTTCTCAATCCAAACGCGACCTTCAATGCGACGAGATCGCTGAAGTTATAAATGCGTTCCGTCCCCGTTCCGCTGCCCGAGGCCACACTCGGCTGCACCAGACCGTTCTTCGCCCAAAGGTTGAGGGTAGAATACGGAACCCCTGTTAACTTAATCACTTGCCGCGCAGTGAACCCAATTTCCACAGGTCATTAAATATAGCACATTTGACTCATAATGAAGCAAAGTATATTGTTAATGTACTCCTTTTGATACGGGCTTTGCATCACATGAGGAGCACGAAAGGCTGAGGGTCAGAATTTTGCCTTAACGCCGCTTATTTTTTCTTCGGAGGGTCGTGGTGGCACACACTGAACAGAAGATTACGCTCGCGTTCATAATCAATGGCGCGAGCTTCGCAGTTGAGACCAATACAAATCCACCTCTGAAAGAAGCAGTGGCGCGTGCCCTCGCAGAAAGCGGCAATACGGGCCGGCCTGCGTCAGAGTGGCAGGTGCGGGATGAAAGCGGAAATTTGCTGGACGTGAACCGTAAGATCAGCGATTTTGGATTTTTGAACGGAACAAAACTTTATCTGAACTTGGCCGTTGGAGCAGGTGGCGCGAAACACAGGCCATGAGGATTGATCCCAAGGTCAATCGATCCAAATACGACCGAGAGCTCTCCCGACTTCAAGAGAGGCGAGCTGACCTCGAGCGTCGCGGTGTATACCTTCTAGGCTCCTCTGCCTACCCCCTTCTTGATCTGTTGTTTGTGGCTCATCACCCCTTGCGCATCTGGACAACCCAGTTACGACAGGGGAATTTATTCCTCGGGGCGCCTGTTCTGGTTGCGCAGGATATAGAAGCGCTTGCCCCGTCTGCTTTCACGGCGCGATTTGATCTCTCGGATTATGATCTCGAGCCGCCGTCGCTGGTGTTTTTGAACCCTTGGACAGGAACTCCATTGTCGTTCAATACGATGTTTCGAGCTCTGGAGTACAACGTAGGTCGTGGTCCGCATGAAGTCCTAATTGCTGATCATCCGCTGACTCACATGCCATTTCTCTGTGTCCGCGGTATTCGCGAGTACCACTCCCACCCTCAGCACTCTGGAGACGAATGGCTTCTTTATCGGCCGAGTATGAATCTTTTCTCGATAATTCTTTCTGTCTGGCGCGTGTGCGTGGACCTTCCCAGCCTCCAGTGTTCCATCACTGAGTCCGGATGCCAGTTTACTTGGGCGGCAGAGGAGAAGCCCTAAAATTGGCCCTCGCTCCCTTTTTCGATCGTGTCTATTCAGCGATTGGTGGTCACCTGTCCGTTGGACGCGAAGATCTAACTGCATCCTTGAAAGATGTCCGCGTAGGCCTTGCGTGCGGCGCAACTCTTTCAGAAAACGAGTGGTGGACAGCCGAGCTTGCCACGAATCTGCTTGCACGACTGTATCCGAGCTTGTCTATAAATGGATCCCAGAAGGATCTAGAGCGATTGAGGAGACTTGCAGTTCGGATCAACCCGGCAATTGAATTCTGCAATACAGCACCTGCGGAGCTAACAATAGGCATCGGTCATACGACCTCGCCCGCTGGGATCTGGCCATCCGCCAACGGGTGGTTCTCTCGACTTTGGTTTGCGCCCAAATCTGAGCATGGCGCAACCAATCCATACGCTGCGGGGGCTTCAGCGTGCTTTGCAGTCGCGGAAATATTTCGGCGAGTCTTCTTAAACCGTTTCTCAGATGCGGAAGTTTCCGTCTCTTTGCTCACCTTCGGGAAAACGGAAAGGGATAATGTAGGCTTGCCTGAAGGCGACTTCGGTGAGGTTCTACTTGCAGGAATCGGAGCCGTTGCCAATTCCGCCCTGTGGACACTTGCTCGCGATGCCGGTCGCCGTGGACGCCTGATTGCGCTCGATCCGGAGCACGTCGAAGCATCTAATCTTCAGAGATACGTCCTCGGATTGTTCAAGGATGCCGAGCACACGAAGCCTAAAACCTGGATTGCTGCTCGCGAGCTGCGATATTCCGCAATCAAAGTGGAGAAGGCAGCATTATCCCTAGAGGAGTACGCGGATAAACATAACGGAATTGCCTGCCCGACAATATGCATCTCAGTGGACAACGTAGAAACTCGCCGAGCAGCCCAGGCGTTGCTTCCAAGGCTCGTTGTCAATGGATGGACGGGAGATCTCGCCTTGGGAGCGTCGAGCCATCACTCTTCAGATGAAAGGGCTTGTCTCGCATGCTTGTATCATCCTCAAGGACGCTCTCTTTCGCAAACCGAACAAGCTGCACGGGCGCTGGGTCTTACCCCAGAACGGGCCGCTGCGTTATGGGTGACACGAACGCCGCTGTCGCAACAGGATATTTCCACGGCGGCTCGAACGCTAGGAGTCGATCCTGCTGAACTAGCCGGATGGCAGGGAAGGCCACTCGGTGAACTTTATACGGATGTAATCTGCGGAGCGGCTCCCATTAGACTTCCGGTCGTAAACCGAGTTGAAACCGTGCCGTTAGCTCATCAATCTGCGCTCGCCGGGGTTCTAATGGCCGCGGAACTGGTCAAAGGAACCAACCCGGAGTTGGCGGACCTATCGCAGCGCGAAACGCTAGTGACGTGGGGGGATGTGCTGTTTCCTCCGCCGTCTGTCTGGGTTGTTCCGAGAGCGAAAGAACCCGGGTGCATCTGCTTGGACGAAGACTACCAAATCGCCTTCCGAGATAAGTGGTCACACAAATGAACGTACACACCGATCATTCGATGGGCGAAACGATGATGGTCGATCGAACTTCATCTGGCTGAAGCTCTTTCCAAACCCCACTAAAAAGTCGATACACTGCCCATTGCGTGGGGTCAGGCGGAGCGTTGCCGAAGTTTGGAACTACGAGAGATAGGCCGCCGTTTGCTGTGACTATCGCATAGCGATCATCCGTCTCGGAGTGATAGGCATCGCTAGGATGGCTGTGAACTTGCGCAATCAGCTGGAGCTGCGCCTGGGACAGCCGGCGGTTCAAAGTAAAGAGAACGTCTGCCTCTACAAAATATCCGACCCCGTGTTCGCTTTTCAGTGGCGTTTGATCCGGTACCGCAATCCCTCTGATTTCTACGCAATCTCGACTGATGTTGCCAACCCAGAGAACAAGTCCTTCACAGTAATGTTTGCCGAACTCCCGTAGAACGAGAAGCGTTTCCCTCAGTACCTTCGGATCGACTCGAAATTGTGTGATGCTATCCAGTCGCTGCGCCATTGTAAGGAGGGTACCGCAAAAACGGTATCCCGCTCTGCGAAGGTGGTGTGTCGCGTCGAAGAAACGATGGGCGTCTCAGCTCGATCGCCGCTTCCTGCCTGGACCACCGCGCTTCGTGACAAGGATGACCGCTGGCAGAGGCCTTCGCAGGAGGGCGTCCGGTTGTTCATGGGACTCATCATGGCCGAACGGATGCCCTTCGCTTTTGAGGACTGTCTTCTCGTATCTCGTCAAGCACGAGACGGTACATACCAACCGAAACAAGAACTGATCGAAACCCTTCAGAAAGCGGGATAGTGGCAGACATGACCCTCATGTTTGACTACAGCCGCGACCTTAAGAGCGCGTTCACACTGGCTCGCGTTCAGACAGGCAACGACGTGATCTATGACTGCCGCGACCGGAAATATGGTGAGAAGGACGCACTGGTCGACGTAGCCTCGATCTGGCTCACAAATGTTGCTCCTCGGTGATCAAGCTGACTCCCATCGGTCATGACGGTTAATAACCTGAGCTGTATCCTTTGATTTAGTCCAGCGGTAGTGAGAGTTCTCCGATAAATGGGGCCGGACGTGACAATTCCCCGGTGATCCCGCATGCACCAAGGCGGTGTTTTCCGGGTGTTCACTTCGAGGAAAGCCATGTCGCCTTTCTCCATTCGTGACATCGCGTGATCCATGAACGTGAATTGCCCAGGTACGCTGGCCTTCACTTCGAAGTTTCCCGCATAGCCCGGCGGAATCGTCGCAGTCTGAATTCCCTCCAGGGGCGGAGAGCTCAGCGAACCGAACTCGTAGTAGCGGGTAAAGATTTCGCCGACCTTGTGCATAGAGGCAGTGGCATTCGGCCCGGCATTGCCGAAAAAGATGCGCACCGTCTCGCCCTCATTGGCGTGGAGTGGGTACTCCTAGTTAGTGAATCCACGGTTCCATTGAAGAGGTAGTACTGCGCATCCTCCGTCGAAAGGTTTCCCCGCTGAACTGCTGCAATCCGGACTTGCCTTTCGGAGCAGTAGTGTAGAACTCGCTCTGCATCACGTAGTATTCGTGATCGACGCGGGGCAGGCCCGCTGGCCGGCTCGACAAGAATCAATCCATACATTCCGTTCGCGATGTGTTGCGCGATCATCGGGCTGCCGCAGTGGTAAACGAACAGCCTTTGGCGTCGTGTCTCCGAACGTGAAGGTCTTCGACTGTCCTGGCGGGACTTGCAACAGAGCTGCCCCGCCGCCTGGCCCGATCACCGCGTGGAAATCGATCGAGTGGACCATGAGGCTGTCTTTAGGGTTCGCGAGAGATATTTCGATTGTGTCACCCTGTCGAACGCGAATGAACGGTCCCGGCACTTTTCCATTGAAGGTCCAATAGCGATAGGTCGTTCCACTTGTGGGATCAAGCACTCCGACCAACTCCTTTGAAGTGAGGGTTACGCGAATCCCGACTGGCGCGCGATCGCCGATCGGAGATGGCAGATCGCTGGGATCACGAACAATGTCAGCAGCCTTAACGGTCGGCGTCGCAATCTTCGCATGCGTGACGTGATTCTGGCCGAGAGAAACGATGGTCCCTGCTTCAACCAAGAACACGATTTTGAGGTTTGTAATACTCACCGCACTCACATGTGCGCCTCTTCTGCGAAGCAAGATCTCTGACAAAGGGGCACCGTGTCAGGTCACGGGAACCGTGGTCGACTCGTCCGGCGCGGCAATTGTCGGCGCAACGGTAGAGATCCGTGACGCGAATGGAGCAATCGAAAAAGCGACCTACTCTGACCGGAATGGCTTTTTTGTTGTTCCAGGGCTGGCGCCAGGACACTATCGGCTTCTCGTGGTAAATCACGACTTCGAGAGCAAAGAAGTGCAGGTGACAGTCAATGCCGCAGCGACAACGGAAGCACAACTGCGTATATCGCTCGCAGTAGGCGGCATGAGCACCACCCTCAAAATCGAGGGCCGCGAGGATGACCTCACCGGGATTGCCGACTCGGGGACACAGGGAACCATTGGCGCGAAGGAACTGGAGGATCGCCCGATCCTTCGTTCGAACGGCAGCGGTACCCCCTCGTTCCCAGAGTTGCAGACAAGCGGCAATTCCATGATCGGCGCATTCGATCTGGATTTCTATGTGGTGGATGATTCTACCGCGATCTTTGTCGAGACCGATGGGAATCAACTGGTCATAGACGCGCTTGAGACTCAGACTCCATCGCAACCCTCAGGGGCCCTGAAATCGCATTTTTGCTCGTGAGACCAGAAGAACCTTTAGATGCCACTTTGCGGCTTGGCCGGTGAGTCGGTAACCAGGCAGAGCTTCACGGGAAGTGCGCGGGCTGATCAGATTCTCAAAATCTTGCGCATTGCACCGTGGCTGAAGGCGCAAACTCCCATAGCCATCAAGTAGGGGTCGTCTCGGGTTCGGTTCACCACTCTATTCTTGCAATTCACATTGATGGGTTGATATAGGACTAAAACTGTCGTATATATTCAAACAAGGCCGACCGAATTGGTCGTATATGAAGATCGGCAGGACTGGATGGAGGGACCAGGGTCCCAGCGGGTTTATCTCTCGGCGGAGACCGCGAAGACCCTGGCGACTGCGACCGAGTGGGCCGCAGGCTGTCTGAATTATAAAGTTGGGCTTTTCGGCCCAATGGTCCTCCACACCGAACCGAATTGCCGAATGTTCGCGTACCCGACGCTCGCTTGAGCTCGTGAGCGGTCGACCGTGTGCGGAACCAGCAGTGATCAGAGGGAATTGGAGGAGGACCATGAAGGCAAAGACTCGCAAGAAGAATCCTGGACGGAATATCCGATCGCAGGCATTTCGCCGCAGTTGGATCGCGATGGGAACCCTGGCAACCTACGCCGCGTTTGGCACTGGCAAATCTGCCATTGCTGCTGAAAAAGTACTTCCAAGAATCGACGGCGCCCCTCCTTCCACATTGCCTCTGAAACGATTTGATATCAATGCGGGACCGCTGGAACAAGCGATCGATTCTTACCAGAAAACAACCGGATTGAAGGTTAAGGTCGTCTTGCCCGCTGGGACGCTGGCCGGGTTCAACTCCCCGGGGGTCATCGGTCTTTACCGCGAAGAAGATGCTCTTAGGCTTCTCCTCAATGGCACAGGATTGAACTTCCGCCTTGAAGGTCAAGACACATTTATCATCGGCGTCCAGGCGAATGACACGGTTTCAGTCAATGCCTCCATTGCTGATTTCGTATCCATGCAGAAGTTTCCCGAACCTCTCATCGACACTCCCCAGAGTGTGACCGTGGTCCCTCAGTTCGTCATGCAGGATCAAGGCTTGTCCACGTTGCGCGACACGCTCAGAAATGTGCCCGGCATCAGTCTCGCCGCGGGAGAAGCTGGCGCGCAGGGCGACAATCTAACCATCCGCGGCTTTACCGCCAGAAATGACATCTTCCTCGATGGGATTCGCGATTTCGGTAGCTACTATCGGGACTCGTTCAACTTCGAGCAGGTTGAGGCGCTGGAAGGCCCGGCAGGAATCCAGTTCGGAAGAGGCTCAACAGGCGGTGTCGTCAACCAGGAGAGCAAAGTCCCAGGTTCCGAGAAGTTCGTCAATGTGCAAACTCAGTTCGGGACAGATCTGACGCGGCGCCTTACAGCGGATCTCAACAGCCCGCTTGAGGACGTGCTGGGCGGTACCGCATTTCGCGCCAATTTCATGGCGGAAGAAGCGGGAGTGGCTGGGCGCGATGCGGCTGAAGTGCGGCGGTTCGGCATCGCGCCATCGATTTCGATCGGATTGGGAACTAGAACGCCCGCAACGTTGAGTTACGAGCACCTCTCGGAAGACGACACGCCGGACTATGGATTGCCCTGGCTCTTCAACAGCGTCGCACCGGCGAATCGGCATAGCTACTTCGGTTTTGCCGACGAGAATTACCTGAAGACCAACGACGATATTCTCACCTTTAGAGTCGAACACGACTTCAAGCCAAACCTCAACGTTCACACTATTGCGCGCGCCGCCAACTATCCACGAAAGGCGCAGATCACTGAGCCGCAGATTTGTTCCAACGCATCGCTCAGCGTTCCCGTAGGGGGCGTGGTCTCCTCCCTGCCCACGCTGTCCTACAACTCAGCGCTTTCCTGTCCCTACACACCGCAGACAGCTGCGGATCAGATTACCCAAGTCAATCGGAATCAGATTCAGGTCAAGAGCGTTGAGGGAATACTGTGGGATCAGGTGGAGATGAGTTCCCGGTTCAAGATCGCCGGGATTCACAACGATTTCGTGGCCGGCGCTGAGGGTGGGCAGGAGATTTCAAATCCAATCCGCTACAGCTACACGATTAACAAGAAAAACACGGTGCCCGACACAACGCTCCTCAACCCAAATGAAGAACAGCCATTTTCGGGAACCGGCTATATCACTTCCATCGTTCATACCAAATCGAAGAGCGTGGGACTCTACTTCATCGACGCGATGAAGCTTGGGCGCCTATTTGAACTCACCGGCGGTGTGCGCTGGGACCGCTTTGATACCGACTACAACCTCTACCAGCCCACGCCACCAGCTGGGGGGACAGCGACCGCGGCCGTGCCCCCGATCAGCAGACTGGACCAGCAGCCGAGCTATCGAGCCGCAATCGTGTACAAGCCTTCATCACATGGCAGCATTTACTTCGATTACGGCACCAGCTTTAACCCAGCGGCTGAATCGATCAGCCTCAGCGTGGCGCTCAGTCAGGACACGGCCGTTCCCGAAGAGAACGAATCCTATGAAGCGGGAGCCAAGTGGGGATTTCTGAATCAACGCTTGTTGCTTGAGGGTGCCTGGTTTCGAACCGAGAAGGACAACGCTCGCGAAACTGATCCGACCAACTCGAACAACATCGTGGCGGCCGGAAACCAGGTTGTGAATGGTGCGCAGGTCAGCCTTGTGGGCAGGCTTCCTCATGGCATGGACCTTGTTGCTGGATACGCCTATCTCGATAGCGATGTCATCTTCTCTAGATTCTTTCCGGCTGCGGTAGGGTACCCACTGGCAAACGTGCCGAAGCAGACTTTCAATCTATTCGTCACCCATCGCCTGCCATGGCGGCTGAACGGCGGCGTTGGGAGTAACTACGTCGGAAGCCGAACGGCAAGTTCCACCGTTCCTTATGTGTCGACCGGTTTCGTGCCCAATCCGAACGGACCCGGATATGTGGTGACCAGCGTGGCAATGAGGCAGGTCCCCGGCTACTGGGTTTTCAGCGCGATGCTCAAGCGCCCGATCGGCGAAAAGTTCGAGTTTCAGGCCAACGTCAACAACATCCTGAATCGCTTCTACATCGATTTGCCTCACCCCAGCCATCTGATTCCCGGTGCGGGAGCCAGTGCTCTGTTCGGCATTAACTTCCGTTTCAAATGACTCTGACCATTTCAAGCAATTCATGAAGCGTTTCGACGGCAAAGGTTCTTGGAGTTCCAAATTCATGTTGATTACGATTCCCGATGTTTTGACCAGCGAAGAACTGACGCAGGCACGCGCGATTCTCGATGCTGCCGAGTGGGTTGACGGCAAATTGACTGCCGGCTACCAGGCTCAAGCAGTCAAAGAAAACCTCCAGCTCCCGGAGTCCCATCCGGCAGCCGTGAAGCTTGGCGAAATGGTGCTGGCGGCCTTGGCGCGGTCGCCCCTGTTTATGTCGGCTGCGCTGCCACTCAAGGTCTTTCCACCGATGTTCAATCGCTACACCGGAGGCGGACATTTCGGAACGCATGTCGACACCGCGATTCGCTCGCTCGCCTCAACGGGCCAGCGCATCCGAACCGACGTCTCAGCAACTCTCTTCCTGACGGCTCCCGATCGATACGATGGTGGCGAATTGATTGTGGAAGACACCTATGGGATGCACAGCGTCAAATTGCCTGCTGGGCATATGGTGCTCTATCCAGCGACCAGTCTTCATCACGTCACCCCCGTGACGCGCGGCGAGCGAGTGTCCTCGTTCTTCTGGATTCAGAGCATGATCCGGGCCGATGGCGATCGAACTCTTCTCTATGATCTCGACACGGCAATTCAGCGGTTAGCAAAAGAATCTCATCGCAATCCGATCGGGGTGCAGCTAACCGGCGTTTATCACAACCTGCTTCGGCGTTGGGCTGAGATGTGATCAGCGATTTCTCATGCTCCGGATGTTAGTTCGCGATTGCAAATGTTGTGCATCAACTGCTTTGAGGTGACATGTCTTTACTTAGTCGGCGAGAATTCCTAAAGCAAACTACGGCAGCCTGTTCCCTTTTAGCCCCTCGGTACTTCGGATCACAGTCGAATACTCAGAAACAGCAAGCAGATCCCGATGGTCCGTCTCTCTTTGGTTTTGTAGATCCTCTTCCGATCCCAGCGCGCCTCGCGCCGATGGAGCGGCATAGGTCAAGAACGGTCTACAGAGTGCGCATGGAAGAGAAGATGCAGACCATCCACTCCTCACTCCCGCCTACAAGGATCTGGGGGTTCGAAGGGCGGTACCCCGGACCGACAATCGAAGCGATCCGAGGCGAACGCGTAGAGGTTGTTTGGGAGAACCGGCTGCCCACACACCATCTGTTCAAGGTGGATCCGCATATCCATGGCGCTATGCCCCCTGCGCCTGAGGTTCGAACCGTTCCACATCTGCACGGAGCTCGTACGTCTTCGGAAAGCGATGGGCTCCCAGAGAATTGGTTCACACCTGGCAATAAGGTTCGTTACACGTACCCCAACGAACAACGGGCCGCGACGCTCTGGTATCACGATCATGCAGTTGGCATCACGAGGTTGAACGTCTACGCAGGACTCTCCGGCCTCTACCTTCTGCGTGACGAGGAAGAACGGTCTCTTTCCTTGCCCGCAGACGAATATGAAGTCCCGCTCATCGTCCAGGACCGCACATTGGATGGTAAAGGGCAGCTTGTCTATGCGCCGGTGAACGACGACGGCATTCCCTTGGCTCCGGGCATATGGGGACCTGAATTCCTGGGTAAATATCCCGTCGTGAATGGAAGGATATGCCCGTATTTAGATGTCGAGCCGCGTCTTTATCGGTTGCGCGTTCTGAATGCGGCGAATACGCGCTTCTTCGATTTGCGTTTCAATCTTGCCAGGCGAGCCACCGACATTGCATCTTGTTAACGTTCATTCAGTTCGGCTCTGACGGCGGCACACTGCCGAAACCAGCGACCATGCAATCCATCTTGCTCGGGCCTGCAGAACGCGCCGACCTTCTAGTTGACTTCACGGGCCTCGATAACCAGACAGTGACCATGATGAACAATGCACCAGCGCCATACCCTGGGTGGGCTTCAATGGCGATGAATGCACCGCGTATGGACGAGCTGATGCAATTCCGAGTCATACTTCCACGAAAACCGAGTAAGGCACCTTTGAAAGTGTTCAGCGTGGGCTCGTCACCTTTGCCTTTTGCTAAGTATTCGGAAAAGGACGCAATCAAAACGAGAGATTTCGTGCTGGTGGAACACATGGACGAGCACGGGCGATCTCTCGGCGTGAAGATCAATGAAAGGGGGTATGACGACCCCGTGACCGAGATCGTGAAGATTGGAACACTTGAGAAGTGGCGCTTTATCAACACGACGGAAGACGCGCATCCCATGCACCTTCATCTGGTTCAGTTTCAGGTTCTGCACCGGCAGGGTTTTGACTATATGCAATTCGCCAAAGGGAACATCCAGCCGGTTGGTTTGGTACGCCCTCCATCATCCGGAGAATCAGGCTGGAAAGATACAGCAATTGTCACACCGAACGAGATCCTCTCCATCCTCGTCAAGTTCGAGGGCTACACCGGCAAGTTTGTATTCCACTGCCATATGCTCGAGCATGAGGACAACGACATGATGCGACCTTTTGTAGTCACCACATGATCCGAGCCGATAGCGACCGAGCCCTTTTCCACGTTCTCTCTACAGCATTTCAACGGCAAAGGAATCGCCGGGAAATCCCATCGGAGTGCAATTGACGTGCATCTGCCACAATCTGCTTCGCCGCTTAGGCAGAGATATAGTGTCGCTGGCCTCGACAGATTGGAAACTCAGAGATCCAAAGCTTCGAGTCACCACTGGCAAACTCCAAGGATGGCGTGCAAGCCATTCTGAACTCAACTTCCCGTAAGGTTATCGCCCTTCATCCAGCGTAGGCCAAGCTTCTCTCTCGACGTGATTATCTGTCTCGTCGGACCCCGAGCCGCGCGACCTCTCACAATCCGGACCGAAATGATCGGCATTGTGACCCCTGTCACTGCCACATGGTCAGTCAAAGACTATCTTGAAAATGATTTTCACTTTCATAAGAGAGTCAAGAGAGCTGCTTCATGATGAGTGACTTCCGGTCTCCTTTCTTTCTGCTTCGTATCCTGGCCACCATGGCAATTCTGGCGCTCGCTTCGAGGGCCGTTCTCGCCGGTGATTTGCAACAGCTTTCCGGTACCGTTTCCGATCCTAGCGGAGCGCTCGTTCCGGGCGCTTTGGTGAGCATTCAGAAGACTGGCGCGTTCAAAGCGCAAACGACCAAAACCGACCAAACCGGCGGATTCGAATTCAAGCTGGTTCCCGGCGCGTATCGGATTGATGTTGAGGCTGCTGGCTTCGGGCCGTATACCCAGGAAGGCATCGCTCTGGATTCGTCGACACCAGTTCATCTCGACGTTTTGCTACAGGTTGAATCGCACCGGGAAAGCGTCGAAGTCAGCGCTGCCGGAACCCAGTTGGACCTTTCCTCAACTGAAGTGGGGGGCGGGATGGCACAGGAGAAGCTGGTGGCAGTTCCCTTGAATGGAAGAAGTTTCACCGATCTTCTCGGCCTGCAGGCTGGCGTGATTCCTCAAAGTTCCAAGCAATCGAATGCCGTCGTGATGTCCGGCTGCACGACCACTCCTCCTTCCGGGGATCTGAATCCGGGCGATGTTTCTGTCAGCGGCCAACGAGAGACAGCAAACGGATTTGCCGTCAATGGTAGCTCCGTCGAAGAAGACTTCAACAACATCGCGAGTGTGATCCCCAATCTGGATTCGATCGCAGAATTCCGGGTTCTAACAAGCAACTTCGGTGCCGAGTATGGGAATTTCAGCGGCGGACAAGTGCTCGTCACTACCAAGACTGGAACAGATAATCTGCATGGCAGCGCATTCGAGTTCTTTCGGAATACAAATTTCGATGCAACGAACTTCCTTGCGCGCGAACGTGCTGCGTATGATCGAAACCAGTTCGGCGGGACATTAGGTGGACCCATCCTCCGTGACCGACTCTTTTTCTTCGGTGATTACCAGGGAACGAGAATGACGCAAGGAGTCGAGAACGGACACATTGCAGTTCCCTCCCTTGCCAACCGCAATGGAGATCTTGGTGATCAGTTGACCCAACTCACCGGCAAGGTAAGCGGCGACTATCTCGCGACTCTCCTAAGCCAGCGTCTGGGACGGACGATCACCACGGGCGAGCCGTACTACACGGCAACCTGTACCCAATCCAATGCGACCTGCGTCTTTCCAAACGGTGTTGTTCCGGATCGAGCCTGGTCGGCTCCGGCGAAGGCTTTGCTCCAATACATTCCTGCGCCAAACATCGGAAGCAACGTGTTCTCGACCTCGCGCGAAAACCAGACCCTCACAGATAACAAAGCTGCGCTCCGATTGGACTCGACGACGAAATCGGGCAACTTTTCCGCCTACTATTTTCGCGATGCATATCAGCTGAATAATCCCTATCCGACAGCGCAAGGCGGCGCCAATGTTCCTGGCTTCAATGCCATCTCGCGGGGTCGCGCTCAGCTTGCAAATCTCGGTTGGACGAAGGCTGTTGGCGCATCGCTTGTCAATGAGCTGCACTTCAGCTACATGAGAAACGCAAACAAGATTGGCCAGCCAGTGGGTGGCGTGGGACCATCGTTGGCGTCGCAAGGATTTGTAGAAGGCAACGGAACGCTGGGTATAGTTCCCCTCAACCCATCGGTTGAAGGAATCGAGAACGTCGCTTTCAATGACTTCACCATCGGCGTGGATGTGACCGGGGAGCGCCAAGTGAACAACACTTACCAAGTGACCGAATCTCTGTCGAAAGCGATTGGGAACCACACACTCAAGGCGGGCACAAACTGGCATATCGATCAGGTGAACATCGACTCGAATTCAATTAACAACGGATCGTTTGTGTTCCAGGGATCGGAAACAGGTCTAGACTTCGCGGACTATCTGATTGGCGTGGCCAGCACGTATGAGCAGGGCGATGCAAGCGGCTTCTACATCCGCAACAAGTATACCGGCGTGTTTGCACAGGATACTTGGCAGGCCCGCAGCAACTTGACATTCAACTATGGCGTGCGGTGGGACATGCTGCCGCCCTGGCGCGAGAAGTACAACCAGTTGCAGACTTTCGTGCTCGACCAGCAATCGGAGGTGTATCCGGGCGCCCCCAGCGGCATGGTCTTCCCCGGCGATCAAGGCGTACCGAGCACGCTCTCGCCCACGAATTGGTCCAACTTCTCTCCGCGATTTGGAATCGCTTACGCGCCAACCTGGACGAGGGAGTGGGCCAAGCGCTTGTTTGGTGGACCAGGACGAACCAACTTGCGCGTCGGTTATGGTGTTTTCTACACGGCATTCGAAGGATTATCGGCGGGGATCATGAGCGCGTGTCCGCCTTATGGATACGACTACGACAGCACGGTTGGGCATCCCTTGTTTGAGGAACCATTTGTCTCGGCGAGTACCGGAGCCACGAATGGGCAGCCTTTCCCATCGCCGATTCCTGCCTTCGGCGCATCGCGGCAGCATTCGAACACGACTGTCGATTGGTCGAAGTATTCCCCGATCACCGGCGACCCTGCTTTTTATTACCGCAACGCCTCGCCTTACACCGAGAGCTACAACGCTTCGATTGAGCGTGAAATCGGCCCCGGAAGCACACTCACTTTTGGCTATGTCGGCGCCCGCGCACATCACCTGCTTGTTCTCACCCCGGCTTCACCCGGCAATGCCGAGCGCTGCTTAAGCGTGAGCGACCCCAGTCAGGTCGCGTCCGGCTCCAATACCTGCGGCCCCTTCAGCGAAGGCGGCTTGTTCACCAGACAGGATGGGACCACAGTCGAAGCTCGCGGACCGTTTGGTCCCGAATTCGATGGCATCACGTATCAGAAGACGATCGGCTGGAGCAATTACAACGCGATGGACATTACCGTAAAGCACCGCAGCCGCATCGGCGAGGTGTTGGGCTCCTATACCTATGCCAAGTCGCTCGACAATTCCTCCAGCCTGTCCGAGGAAGTGAATCCGATTGAGCCAAGCATCAAGGCGATTTCGGCCTTCGATGTGCGCCACAATTTCGCGATCATCTATATTGCGCCCCTTCCACTCGACAAGATAGTCGCAGGCCCGCGCGCGCTTTTCCAGGGATGGTCGGTCTCGGGAATTACGCGAATTACTACGGGAATGCCGGTGACACTCTTCAACAATGACGACACGTCGCTGATCGGTTCAATGCCCAACGGAATCAATAACAATGGAGTCGACACGCCGAACTACCTTGGAGGCAATCTCGGCCTTCATATGAATCCGCGCGACGGACATCCGGCCTTCGATACTTCGCGTTTCGCAATGCCTGCGCTGGGCGAGGTCGGCAATGCGCATCGGCGTTTCTTCTACGGTCCCGGAATGGAGAACTTCGACATGGCTCTGGAGAAGAAGATCACGATCGGTGAATCGCGCGCACTGCTGCTGCGCGCCGAGTCGTTCAACGTTTTCAATCACGCGCAGTTCTTTGGCCCTGAAGCGGTAAACGGAAACCCAGACAGCACGAACTTCGGCCGGATCGTGAACGCCGACGCTCCGCGACAGATACAAGTAGCTGCGAAGTTCACATTCTAGGTTGCAGACCGATTCTTCTTGAGACAGGTCTGACAGGTTCCAAGGATCTGGAATGTGTGGCGCAAAGGCCGGAACCGGAATTCTTTGCCGATTCGACGCTGCACGTTGTCGAGTTCGGAGGCAAAGAACTCAACCGAGTCGCCGCACGATGTGCAGACCATGTGGTGATGTGTGCGGCGGTTCAGGCTATGTTCGTAGCGGACGACCCCGTCCTGAAAATCGACTTCGAACGCAAGTCCGCACTGGGCAAGCAGCTTAAGAGTGCGGTAGACCGTGGTGTACCCGATGCTCGGATCCTTCTCCTTGACGAGTTGGTGCAGTTCTTCCGTACTCAAGTGGTCGCGCGTTTTGAGGAACACGTCGAGCACCTTATCGCGTTTGCCACTCTGCTTCAGGCCCTTCTCGCGGAGATACCCGGCGAGAACGTGTTCCGCAACACTGAGCAGATCGTTGCCGGTCACTGGTGCATCGTCGACGCGCTTTTGGGGAGCTTTTCTCAGGGCTTTTTCCTCATCCGATTATATGTCCCATGACACGCATGTCCCTGAATTGCGCCTCAGCACCAAACCATTGTTTGCCTCGGAGGAATGCGGACACCGCCCCGCTCAGAAAGCACAAATCACAGGGAAGCGACCCGTCGGTCAACGGTGATAGGCTATGGAGCAAACGCAAACGTTGGTATTCAACTCCTCTCTTTAAGGATGGGCTCCTATGAAAGGAAACTCAAAGGTCATCGAGCATCTGAATCAGGCTCTCCGCGACGAATTGACAGCAATCAACCAGTATTTTCTCCACGCTGAAATGGCGGAGAACTGGGGCTATAAGAAGTACTCGAAATACATTAAGAAGCAGTCGATTGACGAGATGAAGCATGCGGAAATGCTGATGGAGCGCATCCTGTTCCTCGATGGCATTCCCAAGATGGAGCCGATGTCGCTGACCATTGGCAAATCCGTCAAAGAGATGATTGAGTCGGATCTTGGCCTCGAGCACGAAGCTGTGGCCTCCTACAACGAATCCATCAAAGTGTGCGTAGAAAGCGGCGACAACGGGTCCCGCGACCTGTTCGTGAAGCTGCTTCGTGATGAAGAGGGCCACGTCGACTGGCTCGAAGCGCAGGTCCATCAGATCGGTGAGATCGGATACGAGCGCTACCTGATCACTCAGACTGAAGAGGACTGAGACGCCGGAACCTCAAGTGGAACCACGTGAAGCCCGGGCAGAATCGACAGCTTCTTGACTCGGCTTGCACCCGATGACAACCGTGAGTGAAAGAAGGATGCTGCCACAAAGCTCTTCTACAGAGAAGCCAACTCGTGGAGTTGCTGCGCGTACGGTCATGTCATTGGTCTTTTCGTCTCAATGACGTCAGAGATTTATATAAGGATGCAACGGATTCTTGGGTGCAATCGGGTGCAACTTGTACCTAATTTCGCTAGTTTTCGCTGGTCAAAATCATTCCACAACTCTTTTAGATTTATCGCGGGGCGACGGCCTCGAACCCGCGATCTCTGCCGTGACGGCGCACAGGAAAGTCGTAACTAACAGAAAACAGGCGTCACGGATGGCTCCTTTTGGCACTTCGCCAAAGCGAGCACTAAGAACCGCCGCAGGACTCGGTGAGGAACGGTTTCCTGTAGGAGCATTCGTGGGAATGATCAGTGAAGAGATCCAAGAATTGCAAGATCGTGGTAAGAGAGATGAGGAAATCGATATCGACGCTCAGGAAATCTCCGAGGGCGGCCGCTCCACCAGAGAAGCGGCATGAACGGTAGCATCCTGACTACTGCGCGAAGACGGCGAGGACGCGGCAGCGAGAGGCGGGGGCGCTCCACGTCACCGCCGCGTCGGTGTCCAGCACGAAGCAATCGCCAGTGTGAAGCACTTCATCTGATCCTGCGACGCGCATGTGGAGCATGCCGTCCAGAACATAAGCGGTGAGCTGAGTCCTGGCTCTGCCTTCAGCCAGTTGGAACGTGGCCTCAACCGGAATATCGATGAGCTTGGAAAGTTGTTTGCTGCCCGAGGTGACAGCGTGCAATGGGGTTTGCCTTGCTGTGGGCTGCTCTCGGCGTTCGGCGATGACGTAGGCGTTGCGCGTGATCGCCAGCGAGTGGTGAGTGGCACCGACGAAGAAATGGCCGAAGTCAACTCCGTAGACACGGCAGATCTTCGCGAGTGTCTGCAGGGTTGGAAGCATGCGGTCCGTTTCGAGCTTGGAGAGCAGCGCCGTTGACAGTCCGGTTTCTGCACTGAGGCGGGAGAGCGTGAGGCCTTTGTTGTTGCGAAGCGTCTTGAGCTTCGAGCCGATCGAGTAGAGGTGCAGGATGTCGTGCTTTGGAGTTGGCGTCGGCCTAGGCATGGTGGGTTCCAGCGTGGGCAGGAGCTTGCGCTTCTTCGGGCTCGGCGATGCGACGCACGATGAGCGTGTAGAGCTCCTGGAGCGATGGACCGCGCGACGCCGGATCGCCGTCAAGCTTCTCACGCATACCGCGAAGCGTTGGGAGGAGGTCGTGATCAGGCTGGATGCTCATTGAGCATGCGCCTGCAGTGTGTCAGCTACTTCGGGATCGAGCGGCGCCGAGTGCTTGAGTTGGTGATGAACGATGAAGTGTTGCGAGAACCATGAAATGGCGTCTACGTTGTCGCGGGCGTCTGACGGGCGTGTGGGCATCAGCTCGCCGCATGCGGTGCACTTACCGGCGATGGGGCGGATATCGACGTCGTAGGTAAAGGAGAGTTCGGGTCGCATGGCTGTACTCTGCGAAGGTGCCTTGAGCTGCATTGCGCTGTAACCTTGCGAGTTCACGCAACGCAGCCTCCAGCACTTCCAGGCGGTAGTGGAGAAGCCGACGGAGGTCAGAGGTATCAAGACAGATGGCCGAGTCAGATTCTGGCGTTTCGCCTGGAAACACCACGCGGGCCGCGAACAGATAGCCAGAATTCGCCCACATGATGCAGACGATGGTTTCATGATTGTAAGGGTCAGGATGTGAGCGAAATCACAGCAGGTTGAGACGGTCGAGGATGTCGGTCAATCGGCGGCGGGTGGCGGGGAGCAGGTAGGCGATTTTGCGGACGCAGCAACCGAGCACTGCGGCGATGTCTTCGTATCGCACTTTGTCGCGATAGGTGAGCACCAGGAGTGTTGCTCTGGGATCGAGCTGCGCGAGCGCGCGTTCGAAGTCTAGGACTCGGACCTGGCGGGAGTCGCTTTCGCGGAGTCGGCGCTCGCGCCAGCCGGAGCGCTTGAGTCGGGCGGTGTTTCCCTGGCGGAGTAAGGTTCGTTCGAAGGCCCACTGTTTGAGGCGCATGATCGCCAGTACGTGATCTGGCGGGATACCAGGCATCTTCTCTTCTCGGGATCGTGTTCGTTCATTTCTGCGACGGCCAGCTTGAGGAGCGGGAGCGGGAAGTCGCCTGCTTCAGACAGTTCGCGGAGGAGGGCTTCCTGTCGGCTGAGGGGCGGCGGGGGCGGTTGGGGATCTTCGAGCCGGAGGAGGGCTTCGGCGAGAGGAGTGTCCTGGCGGGCGGGGGTGCGTTGGGCAGGGTCGGCGTCTAGAAGCAGGTGCCGTACATAAGAAAAATACTACATAGTGGCGAGAGGGCTAGTTGATCAAGTCGGAAAGTCAGAGCCGCTGCGCCAAGTCATAGGCGAGGCGAAAGAGCTTGAGAGCTTGCTCTGCATTAAGCAGAGAAACCTCCCGCTCGGTTCTCTCATATTCAGCGAGATCAGGGTTTCGCAATTCCCGCTTGAGAATCACGATCTTCTCTTCCAGTCTGGCGATGTGTTCACTCAGCGGCTTCTGCACCGATCAAGAATAGAACTCGCTGGTTGAGTTTCGCACTAGGGGAAGTACGAGGTCAGGCGGAGGAGGCCGTGGTTGGATATGTGAGGTTTGAGCGATTGAGTTTATTTACATCGTTCCGAAAAAATGCGGCGCGGGGGAAGTCGCACCGGCGGTCTAGGTACTGGGACAGGCAGCGAAGATTCGGCAGGCGATGGCGCGGGCCTCTTCCAACATCTGGCCTCCGTCCTGTTCGGTGGCTATGTCCCACAAATCCATGGCGGCCAGTCGTCTGCCGTTGGCGTCGAGCTAGGCGGCGAAGAACACACGTTGTTTTTCGAACATGGAACAGTGTCCAAGGCCGATGCGGTTATCCATTGCCGAGTTTCATAAACATCCATGGGTCTTGATGGCATCGGCTAGCTTCTGACTGTTTTCTCGGATAATGGCTTGCCCTCGCTCGCTTTCCCAACCGAAATTTGAGGCATAGGAAGGGTGTTGAAGGCTCACGTATGGGTATGAACACTCAAGCATATTGAACTGTTCCCAGGCTGGTGTACCGAGAACAGCGACGAGGCAGGGACACGTCCTTCGCAACTGATATTCGAGGAAGTCACGACACTGCTTCTTGTGTTCTCCAGACCCTCCATATGGGCCACGTGATTTTCTGCCTGGCTTTAACCCTACAAACACATTGGTAAAGAAACATCGCTCCGGCGCGAGCCCGGAAATCGACAAATATTGAAGCAATCCCTTCCACGTGCCGCTATCCATTTTCTCGATGCCTCGATCTACCGAATCATTGAATAGAAGCTCGGCATCGAAATTGTGGGCCAGCATGATAACGGGGTCTTTTGGAAAGTAGTCGGGCATCGGGCCCTTCGTGTGTAGTCCTCTCCAAAGGCCAACGCCGCCGGGATAAAACGCGGTTCCATCGATTCGTTTTGCAATCTTGATGGCTTGATCGTCGTAATGAGTGACCATTAATTCCATGCTTCTAAAGAGATCACTGATGACGTCTCGAGCATCTTCGCGATCGCCTTTACCCGCCGTAGGTAACTTGCTGGACATACCCCTTCGACATTAGCATTCCGGTCTTCCCTCACGACCCGACCCAAACCAGGGGCACCTCATGTCCCTCTAATAGTGGTGTTCGATTTACATCACGCGACTCGTAGGTGTGTTCCCCTTCGCACGTCCGCTCCCGGGACGATTGCGTTCTGCGCCACCGCCGCTTTGATCGCGTCGTTGTCCGGCCGGGTCTCCAGAACGGAGGATTCCAGCGTCTTGGCAAGCTCATCCGGCAGTAGGGATAACATCGTCTCCCAGATGACGCCCGCAATCCGCGCCTCAATCCTGCAGTAACATCTTGGAATCGCAGCTTGGTCGGTGATCTTCACCGAATCCTGACTGTTCTTTTGTGCTCTTAGAGTGAACTGCTGCCCCTCGATTTTCTGCAGGTTTCGGCTCAACAGGTAATAAAGGACCATGTTCTTGGTCCGCTCGACCTTGCCGGCCGCATCTCGGGCTCGCTCCGTTAGCCTGTTCGCCTCGCCGCGGCAGAACTGTTCGCGCGCTTCCATCATGCGAATAAATCGACCAATGCGGTCAGTCTTGTCGTCCCGCATTGCGCAGAATTGGTTGAAACGTTCCTGAAGCTCATCGGGGATCGCGCTGCCTTGCTCGCACGCCTCTTGAATTGCTTCGGAGAGGTCATTGAGTTCGGCGTCGATCTCAAACAGCGACAGTGTGGGTGCTTGGGACATGGACGCACTCCTGTTAGGAGGGGGCGGTGCGCGTCAAGCATCGTCCCTTCAGAGATATCGCCTGAAGGTCGGCGAACAAGTTAAAGTTGGGAGGTCACACTGCAGCCTTGATATTTCGTACTGGCGCCATCGGTTCTCGGAGGGTTTGTGAGTTCGATCAGCAAGACATGGGACGATCTGCCCGCAAAAGACCTGACCGTTCAATCGAGCTGGAAAAGGTGCGAGACCGTCATTCCGCGGTCCGAGTTCGACTTCTGATCGTGCATCACGAGCTCGATGAGTACCGCGATGGCAATATCAAGGAGAGTCACCCAGTCTCGGTTGACTGCATCTCGATCGAAACCGCGCACAGACAGTGACGGTTCTCACAGACACGATGACCGCCGGTCTTCGCTTCGCGGTCTCGCAGCGAGTGCTCGATCAACTCTCGTCCAAGGTCACTTCGGAACTTGGTGTAAAAGCGCCGGGATTCTCAGGCAAACTTGGCTCTGAACTCCTCGCTAAAACGGAGTACGAGTTTACTGAGACGAGCGAGGAGAGCCTCACCGGCACGAAGTCCTTTCAGCTCACGGAGAGCCAAGAGAGGACGCATACCATTACCCTGAACTCCGGCGAAGCGCGGGTGGCGAACCTGCGGCTCCGGTACTGGCCAAGGCGCTGGGATATTTATCTCCACTCTTACGAGGCGATCGAGTTCGAGTATAAGAAGCGCTGGATCTGGCCTGACGTGCGCAAGACGATGAAGATTGCAGAGTCGCAGATTCTGGGCTGGCCGCTCTTCTCGATCAACTATTTCGAGCCGCAAGCATATCCCGTGGTCACCTATGGTCCTGTTGCCAATGAACTCACGGAGCCGGATGAAGTCAGCGTTTCTCCTCTCGTTACGTCCTGCCGAGAGTGAATCCGCCGGAATTCCTGAGTCTGTCCTCTTTGGCGAAGCTCGCCTTCCCAGTCACGAAGCAGGAACGAGCTGAATCGCAGGTCCACGTTGTCACTCGCCAGAGAGAAGCTGCTGGCGGCTGGGGACATGGAGTGAAGAGAGCTCTCGCCGAGAAAGCTGCGAAGAAATCTGCAAAGAAAGCGGCTAAGAAGGCCCCAGCGAAGAAGCTGCCCAAAAGGCCGTAAAGAAGACAGCCAAGAAATCCGTCAAGAGGTAGAAGGTTTGAGGTGGAGGCCAAAGCCTCCACCTTACTACCGCCCTACGCTGCCATCGGCAACACTTCGCCGGCGAACTTCATCAGTGCGAGCTTCCGCTCCGGATCGCCGGTGTTCCCAGCTACCCAGGAGATTGCGTTTGAGAGGCGCCAAGTCGTGTTGCCGGCTGGCAGGTTCTGCGTGTCGGGCGAGTTGTAGGCCTCGATCACTGCGTCCGATTCGGTCTTGAGCAGCGTCTTGCGGAGCAGATCCCTGGCGGAGCCGGCGTCCACACTCTGTTCTTGAGCCCGGCGAACCGAGTCCATCCGCCGGCGAAGCCCGTCCGCGTTCAATTGAGAGCCGATCACGTCCCGCAGGGCGCTGACCGTTGTCTCCGCATCGAGGTCATAAGTACGCTGCGAGTAGAGGACCGATTCGTCCAGTCTCCGGCCCAGGTGAACCTGCCGCATCTCCTCCTGAGTGATCGCGAGATTCGAGCACCAGATCCGCAGTAGATAGGCCCGGACGGAGAGCGCGCCATTGCCGAAGTCCGAGTTTTCGAGGCTCAGGCCGTAGGCGACCATCTCGCCCGGAATCGGCTCGTAGACCTCGGGCATAACCGCCTGCAAGGCAACCTTAGTGTCTGTGACGTAGCCGTCGTAAGGCAGTGCGCCCTTCTGCTGGACAGCGGTCGCGAATGCCTCGATGATCGGCCGCGAGTCGAGACGCCGATATCGGTCCGAAAGAAAACCCCTGACCTCGCCATTGACCGAGCGCAAGAGATAGCGGCTCTTGGCGAAGCGGTTGATGAAGACTGTCTTGAGATTGTGAGCAAGCAGTTCGCGTGCCCACGGCTCGGCGGTCTGCTGCAGGCTGTCGATGAACTTGATGGGCAGGTCCGTGGTCTGCGCCATCTGCTGCACGGAATGGCGGTGAAGCCGCTGCCGGATGCCGCCCGCGTGTTCGCCGGGGTATTCGATAAGCACAGCATTCGCTCCTGGATCCGGAGTGAAGCTGAGTTCTGCGCCCCGGGCGAGGCGGTCGCTCGGTTGGTTGTTCATCACATGGTCCACAACCTCGCCCGCTCTGCTTCGCCCCTGCGCGATCAGCTGTTCGAGCTTGTGAGTTGCGGCCGTCTTCGATTCCATCGTCAGAAGCATCTGAGGTCTCCATTACTGCCGGTTGGTCGTTCGTTGCAGGGTGAGGGGCGCAGCATGGCCACGAGGCTTGCGCGGCAAAGACCGATGCATTGTCGAATGGAATCTCGGCAGTGGCCAGTTGCGACCCCAGGATGGAGTGCGCGGCTAAGGCCTCAGAGAGAAGTAACCGTAGACGCAACGCATTCCGCTGCGCGAGCAGTTGTGCGTGTCGTAGAGAACGCCGTCGATCACGGCAGTCGGATGCCGTGAGACCTTGACCAGGAGTGGTCCCTGCGGAAGCTCCGATGCCCGCAGATGCACCCGGCACCCCGTGCCAATCGACATCGTCGAGGTCCAACGCCAGCCGAGCGATTCGAGGTAACGCTGATACGTTGCGCGAAAAACTCCGGTGCGGCTACTCGAGCGTTTCTTCTTCCGTTTGGTAATGCGCTCCGTCTGCCCAAGTCGATTGAGCGCGTCGTAGACTTCCTGATAGGGCTTGCCGGTCGCAATCGCAATGGACCGCGTGACGCAATCGCCGGTCGCGCACCTGTAGCCTGCAGCGGCACGGCCGCCGTCGTGGAAGACAAAGTTCATCGCCGTCCTCCTTCTGGTTTTCAGTTGTGGATAGGCTTTTTGGGGGGAATTCGAGGTGATTTGCTTTATCGCGAAAGAGGCAATTCGCGTCGGGTTCGCCATCCTACCATGGAGACAGGATGAGCGTACGGAAGATTGTGCACATCGACATGGACGCGTTCTATGCTTCGGTCGAGCAGCGCGACAACCTGGAGCTGCGCGGCAAGCCAGTCGACGTGGCCTGGAAGGGCAAACGCTCTGTCGTCTGCGCGGCTCCCTATGAAGCGCGGCGCTTCGGTGTGCGGTCGGCAATGGCCGCGGGCTACGCGGAGCGCCTTTGCCCAGAGGCCATCTTCATTCCGCCGGACTTCGCGCGCTATCGCGCGGTCTCCCGCGCGGTGCGCGACATCTTCTTAAGACACACCGATCTGATCGAACCGTTATCGCTCGATGAAGCCTATCTCGATGTCACGGAGAACAAGAGCGGCCTTGCCACGGCAACCAAGGTTGCAAGCACAATTCGGCAGCAGATTCGGGAGGAGCTAAATCTCACCGCGTCTGCCGGTGTCGCGCCCAACAAGTTCCTGGCAAAGATCGCCTCCGACTGGCGCAAGCCGAACGGGCTTTTTGTCATCCAGCCCGCCGAGGTGGAAGAGTTTCTGACGCCCCTGCCGGTCGGCCGTATTCCGGGTGTGGGGAAGGTCGCCGAGGCGAGACTGGCCAAGCTTGGACTGCGCACGGTGGGGGAGGTTCGCGCGCGGTCCCTTGAGCAATTGCAGAGCTCGTTCGGGCGCTACGGACAGCGGCTATATGAGTTGGCCCGCGGAATCGATGAGAATCCGGTCCAATCGAACCGGCCGACGAAGTCCATCTCGGCCGAGGACACCTTCGATCAGGACGTGTTGTTGGCTGAAACCGAACCGATGATCCGGAGGCTTGCCGAGAAGACGTGGGCGGCCTCACGCAAAGAGACGAGGATTTGCGCGCACGGTAGTTCTGAAGCTCAAGACGGCCGAGTTCCAGATCCTCACTCGAAGCCTCACTCCTCCACTCCCGCCGGCGTCCTGTGAGGAATTAACAGAGATCGCCCTCTCGCTTCGGGATCGAGTGTCACTCGATCCCGTAGAGAGATTTCGTCTGGTCGAAGTCGGGCTTGGCAACTTCTTCGACGCAAGACCTGATTTGGATACACAGGTGGAGCAACCGCTGGTTGATTGACGTAACCACCTCTTTGAGGAAGGTCAGGGCATCAGTTCACGCGGCCTCATCAAACCCTTCGTCGTCGCCTTCCTCTTCCGTTTCGTTGGTTTCACCGTGAATCTCCTCTTCCTCGACTTCCTCAGGAGCAGGAACTGCGGCATGTGCGCCCGCGTCGAAGAGGCTCGCAGTCCTCGGAGGCACAGGGTTCGCCTGCGGTGCTGGTGTAGCGGTCTCCGCAGCCTTCGCAGGCTCCCCCTTCGGAATAGGTTTCATCGCCGTCGTTTTACTCTTTGCGCGGGCCTCTGCCTGAGCGGTCTTCGCGGCAGCTTCCATCTCCGCCTTAGCGCGGTCGAGTGTGTTCTTCAATTGCAGGTGTGCGGAAACAAAGTTGACCAGCGTGGCAGGCAGATCGCGGTCAAGGTCCCCCGCGGTCCCGGTTATGGTTAGAGGCGTGGTCAGCGCAGTGTTCTCGCCATCTTTCAGCTTTTGTGGAATGACGTTGACACGAATTTGGTCTTCTTCTACGTTGGTGACCGTCAGCAAGACAGCGCGCTGCCGCAAGTACGGAGCAAGCTCTTTGAACATTGGGATACTCTCCTTGGAATGTGTCTCACGTGGGACGCGATCTCTTCCGAGAGGTTTGTCTCATCTCTGGATCGTCCCAGTGCAGGGTGTAACGACGGCCGAGCGTCATGTTCTCCTGATAATGCGCAGGATCGTACTCTCGCTGCCACAAAAGCCGGTAGAGTGCATTGACGGCGGACTTCATCAGGCGCCTCATCTCCTCATCGGAGATGTGGAAGATTTCGGTCTTGCCGCTGCAGACGGGGCGGGCAATGCCTGCATGAAGCTCTTCAATCGGGCCATTCCGAAAGGCTAGGGCGACGAGAGCTTTTGCTTCATTTGCGAGATCGGGATCGAGAGTCATCTTCATAGAAGCGCTCCAAACGTGTCTACGAATACTTAGCACACATCCTGCATTCCCGATGCAGTTATCACGTCAATTTGCCGCTCTGCGATCTCTTAGTCCGCCTTCTCGTTTTGCGCCACAGCGCCGGGTCGATCGGCAGGGCGCACATCTGCCCCGTCCTGGCGTTGAAAAAGGCGCCATGGTGTTGCAGTTTTCCGTAGCGGAACAGTTGCGCGAGCATCGCGAGTGCGCTTGCGGCGAGCGTCTGATTGATGAACGGTTCCTGGCGCTCGAGCGCTTCGACAGCAGAGCAACTCGGCAACGCATCTTCTCCAGCATTCTCGTTCACAATCTCTGGATATAACTCACTCACCGTACGCAGCCGCTCCGCTCTCCTGCGGTTTCGCGCGTTGAGCGGCTGGCCGAGGACATATTGACCGCTGGCCGCGCTGTTGCCAAGGTCAAGCCAATAGCAAACGCGGTTCAGAGCGTGCGAAAAGGAGCCTTCTATCGCCCGCCGCGCGGCGCGGGTGTCCACGCAGCCGATCACGAGGTCCGGGCAGCGATCGTAGTGTCGCTCGAAGGAGCGCGCATGAAATTGATTCGGGATGGCCTGCCAGTTTGTGCCCCAGAAGAGGTTAATGCGATTGATCAGAACTGTCGCCTTGTTCTGGCCGATGTCGGACAGAGAGAAGGGCTGGCGGACGCAGTTAGTCTCCGATACTATGTCGGCGTCCATCAAAGCGACGGCGAGTCCGTAGCGGTGGCCCCACACCCGCATTGCCTGATCGAGGTATGGCAGTCCCATCACCATCGCGCTTCCGGTCCCACCTGCGCCGATGATAAGAATTTGGACCGCGCGGTTCTGCAAAAGATCGGGAGGCAAGGTATGTTCGACACGCATCCTACCTCCTTTCTCCTCGCACGAATTGCGCGAGCGTCTGCGGCAACTGGATCAGTGTGAGTTCGGGAAACGGCTTGCGCTGGTTTATGAGTTCGTTCCACAACCCCTCGAAACCGCCGCGATGCCGTGTCAATCGGCCGACATTTGCGTGCGTGAAAGCACTCTCATAGAAACCTCTCTCCCACTCCGGAATCGAGGCTACCGTGTCATTGTCGGGACGGCGCATCGAACCGGTGCAGACACGGCCGTCTTCCGAAAGATTCCAAAAGGGTGCGACGGCGAGCGTCGTAGCAGCGCACGGTCGTTTGTTCTCGGCGAGTGCACGAATTTTAAGATCGCCGTTTTGAACTCGCCACACCAGCGGCGGCTGCGGAAACACGCAGCCGTTCAGCTGTATGGCCTTCTGTTCGGAGTTTTCGTAGAACATCTGGCGGCGGCATCGCGGGGTCCACCAGACAATCATGCGTTCGCCCTTGGCGAGCACGTTCTCGGGAAGCACTTCGGCCGTGGAGCCTCCCGAAAGCGAGCGAACAAGCGACTCGACGAAGCCGAGGGTTAGGGGCTGCGCAGGTTCGAGAGTTGGCGGCGCACCGTCATGCAGCACGACCGAGTGCCGGGTCACAAATCTCCGCTGGCGGTCTCCGTAGACGAGCAGCGCCTCACGCAACTCGAAGCGATGGTTCTCCCCGATCGAGATGTGTACCTGCATACCGTGCCTCCCAACGGCAGTTGTGGAGTATTCCGAGAACCCGGCGTCGGGCATTCACCTTTTTGGGCCAGAGTGCCACAAACGTCCCGATCGAAATCGCCAGTTTGAGCGGGCCTAAATTGACCTAATCTAGCGCTCCATCCGCATCAGACTTAGAGAGTCTGATTCTTCCGAATCAAAGTTGGAGATTTCGCATACAATGGCTTTTACGCATTCATCAAAGGCAAACACCATTCCTACCCATGGGAGGCTTTGTGACTGGACCTATTTTTGTCAGCCACTCCTCTGAGGACAGAGATGAAGCCAATGCGCTTGCATACGCTCTTCGTCAAGCCTTTTCGCACAGAGTGCGCACCTTCAACACTTCTTCCGGCACTGCGATCCAGGCGGGAGAAAAATGGCGACAGGTAATCCTCGAAGCAATCCGTGATGCGAGCTTGGTGGTGCTCTGGTGCACGCCAGCAGCGACCAAAAGCAAAGAGGTGGCTTTTGAAATAGGTGCTGCATTCGCTTATGACAAGCGGATAATACCGTGTGCTGTTCATATGCCTCCATCGAGATTGCCGTGGAGTCTCGATGAACTACAAGCACCAGCACTAGAAACCGAGAGCGGTTGGCTGCAATTGGCAGAGGCCGTCGCCAATTCACTCGAGTACAGTGGCGGGATCGATAAAGAACCACTCCTCCAGCTTGCAAAGAAGTTCCAGGCTCCTAGTGATGCGTTGGAGGTCAAAGCTGTCGGCCGCACACTGGAGTTCAAGAATACATCGAATACGCCCATCTCTAATTTGGGCGTTGTGCCCGCCACAGGTGGTACACCTGAGTGGCTCGTTGCTATCGTAGGGCAATCTCTGCAGGCGGGCCAGGGCAGGACCCTCCTTCGCCAACCCGCCCCAGACAGCCAAGAATTTGACCTGAGCTGGGACGATGTTGCCGGCGCTAGGCACCAACGCCATGTGACAGTTGGAGGCACGACGATATGAGAATCATCGCCGTCCTGCGTGCAGCCGAAACTTGGCAAGACCAAGTCGCTCGAGAGGTGAGCCTTGCCTTTTCTAGGCACAGCCTCATAGAAACCGATGACGCAGCTGAAAGAACAGACATAATTGATGCCCTAATCGCCGACATGTCCGAGGTTGATTTGCACCGCTTCCAAAGGACGGTACGATTTGTTGCACGACACGCGTTAGATGGGACAGTCGCTTCCGTGAGCGTGCTCGACAATAAGGAACTGCTCCTACGGCTTCGGAATCCGCAACTAAGGCTCCTAGTTCCCACCGGCCATGCTCTGCTCGTCGATCTTCTCACCGAGTTCGGTGCCGGAGAACATCCAAAGCTTAGTCTGACTCACTGTGAGATACGCGAGCGGGGTGGTGGCCATAACGATGGTTTTCTCTTCGCAGAATGGAAAGCTGGAACCCGGGGCCTCTTTAGCTTTCTCTATGGAAATAGAAATAGACGGCTCTATTTCCTGGGGATCACCTTGTTATTTATTGTGGGGTTATCGCTCGAGGTTATTCTCACGCTCAACCAAAATACATCGCCGCTGGCGCAGTTAGGTCAGAGGTTGGGGGCTCCCATGCTAGTCTCAAGTTCCGTTCTGATGCTTGAGCGTCTGGCACAGTGGCTCAACGAACGTTCGCCCTCACTGAGGTGGACACCTACACCTCCACGAGAGATCCGCAGTCCCCTCCTCGGGTCGTTTGAACCCATGGGAGATTGAACTTGCTCGAGCACGGGAGACATACATAGCCTTAATCATGACCTCTTCAATTCCTCAACCATCTCAAACAGCTCGGTATTGACTGCGACGAAGCGGCGGACCGCTTGTATCGCCTGCTTGACCTCTTCAGGTTTCCTTGGGGAGAAGGTCAGGCTCAGACTCGGCTCCGCATCGCCTTCAAGCATATACTGGCTTTCTTCATCGAAACAGGCGACCACGGCATCGTGGTCCTTGAAGGCAACCAGCAGAGACGGCAACGGAATACTGTCGTACCCACCATCTTCTCGGACGCAAGAGTTCGATCGCATCCTTACCCGCGAGAGTCGAGCGATCTTCAAAACATGCTCAATCCAAGAACGGTATTTTCCGTTCCGATGTTGTGCGAGAAGACGCCGCGCATCCCGGACGAAACCGCGGTGGTCGTCCTTCTTGAGACTCTTCCGAATGCACTCCGGCAACGCCTTCTCGACCTCGGGAAATTCGTACTGTCCGCGGCTTTCCTCGTCCTCTTCGGCGTACTCTCGCATTCGTTCCTCGTACTGGAGGGCGTCGTCGTGGCCATAGATGCGCATGACGCGGTACAACGCATAGATGAGCGTCCAGTAGAAAGCTGCTCCCAATCCCGCGACCTCTTCTTCGAGTGCCGCAATCGCCGGACCGATCTTGAGGTATCCAGCGCCGCCACATTCGATGGTCACTGCCAGTCGGCCGCGGCCAACAAGGGTTTCTTCGCCATCCTGCTCGGCTACATCGCTGACCGAGAGATGGTACTCGACGTTGCGCTGGAGCAGGTTCCATCGATCTTCGCCGATCGATTCCATAATGGCTCTTTCGGCAAAGACGACTGAGCTTCCTCCGCACTTTCGCCACAGTTCCGGTCCTGCAAGCCCTTCGCGCACCAACGCAGCACAAAGATCGTAGAGCAGTTCAGCGCGGAGTTCGTGATCGTAGGCGGTTGGAATCGCTGCGAGCACAGGCAGCGCCTGCATAAAAGCGGGCGCGAGTGTTGCTACCCCAGAGGAGGCAACAGGTCCGATGGCACAGCGAGAGGATGGCTGTCTCGGCCGGCGTGTCGTTCCATTGCATCGCTGAGGAGCTGCGCGACCGTGAGAGATGCTTTGCATTGGAGGTGCCTCGCGAGCAGACGGCTGGAGGCCGGAGGTGGAGCCGTCGCCTTTTTCTCGAAGAAAGTAATCAACTCCTCCGCAGTCGTTATCTCTGGCGGCATGACTTAGCCCTTGGTGCCAATGGCTCGGCTAAAGGTGTAGCGGAGGACAGACCCGGTCGCCTCGGGACCAGAGACAGTCGCCGTGGCAATCTCCGGGTAATTTGGGGTGAGCAGATCGCGCACCTGCTCGACCGTCAGGTCAGGACCGGGATCCGGGATGCGGATCCCCTTGTAGTTGAACTCGCGCGCCAGGGCTTCGGCTTTCAGGGTGCTCATCGCGTATCTCCTTAAGAGGATGTGGTTGAGGTGAGGTTAGGAACAGGCCCCGACTGCAAACGCATGCTTACCACTGTCTCGCTCACGCTCGAATGGGCTGGTTAGAACAGGCTGATCTGGATAGGGGCTTCGGGAGGAGTGCTCACTGTGCCAGACATGGTCGGAGTTGCAAGTTCATTTGCGGCGGTGGCACCCTCAAGCGGTCTCTGGGCGCGGTACTTCGCTTCCAGTCGCTCAAGGTCCTTGAGTTCCGCAGTACGCAATTCGTCCGCGGCTCTCAGTTCGAAACGGGCAAGATAGTTGCGTTCCCGCATCACCCGCTGGATTGCATGTTCAACATCGCTGAACGTGTACTCCGGGTCACCGTGACAGGGCCAGCGCAGCGTCTTCTCAATAAATGCCGCCTTATGCCGTGCCCGTGTGAACCAGGTGTCGTAGAACCCTGCGCGATCATAATGAGCGATGTGCCCAAACGTCATCGAGAGCCGGTTGTAGAGCCTTTTCGTAAACAACTCCTGAGAGCAGTTGGCTTCCAAGAAGTGCAGCAGTGCGTTGCCAAAGTCTGCCTTATCGGCTGTCGAAGAGAACTTGGTCGAAACAAACGCGGATGGAAGAAACGGACCTTTCGGCATGTCGCCCTCACAGGCAAAACATAAGGCCAGCCGAAGCTGACCTTATGTTTTTAGAGGAATGAAGCCGAACTGCGTCAAAGCAGCTCGACTTGATAAAGCGAAAGAATATCGTCGAGAAGCGCTCTGTTGCCGGGTGCCATCAAGGAACCAAGTGAACCGGTCTTGAACGTTGACGGAGGGCGCGAAAAGATCGCATACGCGATGCGTGTGTGGTCATGGCGGGATGGGTATCGGATTCCATCGGGTTTAGACGGATGAGCGCGCAATGCTCGTGACCACCGCTGCGCGATTTTGTACGAGCCTGTGAAAAGCCGGCCATCGGCGCCAATCCGCGTCAGTCCTCCAGTTGAGTAGAGATCGACGAAGTGAAGATCTTCTGTCAGCTCGAGCGTGGCCATGGCGCGCGCATCGAGGTAGGCCCCTGAGACCGCAGGCACTCCCGTCGTTCCGCCGCAGGACTCGATGAAGCAACATTGCGGGTCTTCACCGGAATAGAGCACGCCGAAGGCGTGACCCGCTCGGCAATCCGGATCGTCAAAGCGGTTGTTGCCGCTCGTTCCGAAATAGATGGGATCCTTGTCGGCGCGGTGATGGCGATAGAGCACATCGCTACTCTTCACCGTAAAAATTAGCGGTGTCTGCGACGTGAGTTCCCGATGAGGAAGCGGGTGATCCCCTGGCTGATCCGTCATACGGCTCCTTGCTCGCCGTATCCGCTGGCCGCAGCCTTGACATCGCTCGCCCGTCCTCTCTTGAGTATTTCGATAGGAGTCTTTCCTTCCAGCCGCTCGTGCGGACTGCTGAAGAACACCATCTGCATCCACGGATCGAGATCTTTGAGTGCCGCGAGAACCTCTTCGAGCCCCGAGATGGTCTTACCGTCTTCGAACTGGAAGCTGGGATAGCTGTACCCTCTCCTCCCCTGCGTCAACGCCAGGAGTTGATCGGCAGCCCGCCGTTTGTCGACAGCCTGCCGCGAGATGCCGAGAATCTCGGCAACCTGCTCAGAAGTCAGCGCCCCACCGGACGCTTCGAGCATCTGCTGCTTCCGTTTGAGACCGCGAAACTTCGCAGCGACAAAAGGGTCCTCTGCAATCAGTTCGGTGGTTTCGGGAGCTGAACTCAGCGCTTCGACCGCCACCAGATAATCCGTGGGCGCCGCCGTCGCTTCATCGATCAGCGTGGCGGGAAGATTGTTTTCCAGACGGCGGAATGCCCGCAGAACCCGCGAGTAGAACGCCGGATGCTTGGTCGTGGTCAGTTCGCGCAACACCGAGCTGAAATGCCTGTGGTCAGCGTCTGGATGAGTTTCAATGAAGAGGCAAAATTTGTCCTTGGCAAATTCTGAGCTTACGAGGAAGGGGTCGAGATACAAATGAAGACGCCAGGACTTTGCGACGATCTGCAGCAGATCCGGACGCACCTCGTAGCGGAGGTCGTTCATGGCGTGGGAGACCAAGCAGAGCCGGTTCGCGTTGGGCGAAGGACGGTCAATCGTATAGCTGGGCTTTTTTCTGCCCGGATCGCCGAGGTGCTTTTGGAGGGCGGCCTGAACCTCATCCAGGGTTTTGGGATGGGAAGAATATGTGACCATGGTGAGCCTCCAGTTGACAAGTTAATTATCGCTCTAATAGTGCCACTTGGTCAACCACCTCCCATTATCGAGGCATCATAGATGCCAGACAATACTGACGAAAATTACGCTGCCATCCCCTTTATTTCACGCAACTTCCGGTACATGGTTGTCTTCCCGATCCCGAGCAGCCGCGCGGCTTCGAGAGGTTTACGGCGCGATTTCTGGAAGGCCGCAAGAATGAGCGCCCGTTCCGCCTCTGCCATCGTCGGAAACGAGGTATTTGGTTGAGGCGGAGACACTGGTTCGAATGTCTTTAGGCTTAGACGTTCCGATGCCATTGCGATCAGCTTCTGAGCCTGCTCAAGTGTGGCGAGACATTCAGCGTCCTGGCGGATTACAACCTTCTCAACAATCCGCTCGACGATCTTCACGACCTGCTCAGGCAACACGGCGCCGCAACGCCTGCAATTCTTCCGGTCGCTCCACTGAACCAGTTCACAACCTCGGCAGCGAATCTTCTCCTGTTGCTCACTCACGATGTCACCTCCTGACTGAATCTTGAAACTGTATCTTTGGGTTGAATTTGCGAAAACTCAGTCGAAGAGGCTGAGTTGCGCATCGGTTTCCTTAGCCGTGGGCCAAACCGGAGCTTTCTTCCGCTTCTTCGCCGCAGAAGGCGGTTCCATCAGATGAATGCCGAAAGCCATGGGCCCTGGCTGCGGTTCGGACGCCTCAGGCAGATTGAGCACCGGGGCTAGCTCCTCTTCCTGTTCAGGCTCCATGGCGGCAGGCCGCGGCTGGATCTTTTCGCGCTCCTGATCGAGTTCTCTCCATACAGCATTGGCGGACTCACCTACACCAGCCTTCTCTACCAATTCGCGCGCCATGGCGCTCATCAGATCTTCGTCTGTGTCAAGCGCCTGCAATCCTTCGCCGGAGAACTTGCCTTCCATCATTAGGGCCACCAGCATCTTCTTGCCCATCAGCCGAAGGCACGTTTCCTGCATCGTCCCGGAGTAGGTCACGAACTTCACCCGCACCGGAAATCTTTGCCCAATGCGCCAGGACCGCCTGCTCGCCTGGCGCAGGGTGTGTAACGAATATCCGGTCTCGTAGAAGTAAAGCGTCGGAAACGCGAGCAGGTCGAGGCCTGTTTCGACGAGTTTCGGATGGCACACAACTACTTCGGTGTCGGCCTTGAGTTGGCGGTCATACCAATCCTCACGCTTGTCGGTGGGCACCGAGGAACGAAGTACCGCAACCCGGATGCCCTCCCGGCGTAGAACAGCTTCGAGGCGTGCGTTGACATCCTTTTCGCCTGTGTACGTTGCATAAATCTGGCACCGCCTCCCTTGGCGCAGTTCCTCCTTCACATCCGCGATGAGGGCGCGCTCTTTTGCGTACAGCGCATCCGGCGTGAGGTTTTGAGGTGTGGTGACCAGAAACTTTACGAACTCCTGCGTTTGCGGATCAAAAACACGTGCCCAGATCTCGTCGAAGTCGTAAGGGTAGTCGGGATATAACAGGAGCGTATTGAGCAGAATGCTCATCAAGCTCTTGTTGCCGCGATGCTCTCGCATCGCCGAGCGGATATCCTCTTCGAGCTTTTCGTAGGCCTGCTGGAGTGTCTCGTCCATATCGACTGAGATCACGCTCTCGTCGTAGCGAGGCAAGTTGTCGGAGATGTCTTCGAGAGCCAGGAAGGCCGTCGTGTTCATGAGGAACTTGCCGAAGAGCAACGGCGAGGCACCCGGCTTGCGGAGGACGCGCACCGTTTTCTTCGTCGCCCGCGAGCAGGCGTTGTCCGTGCTTTCGATCTTCTCGATGGTTTCAAGAACGCCGTATTGTTCCTGAAAGTCCCTCCGTCCCTGGCCTCCATAGGCGAAACCTTCGCGCACCATGGCGCGTGGTTCCATGCGGTAGAAGACGTTGAAGAGGTCGTCGGCATAGCCGCCCATCAATGTGCCTGTAAGCGCGATTAATCTCTGCGCTGCACGGCCGAGGACGCCGAGTCCGTTGCCCTGTGCGGTGTCGCCGGCCAGTTGATGCAGTTCGTCGGCAATCGCGAAGTCGAACCATCCGCCCATGTAGCGGCCGATGTACTCGATGGGCGCCATGCGCTGAATCTTGTTGCGGTCCGCCTGCCAGAGCGCCGAAAACCTAGTAGTTCCGCCTTTTCGGGCAGTTAGAGATTCCGAGACTTTTACCTTCTCCCTGAAATCGAGTGCGGTGAGCTTTTCCATCTCCGAATCGAGAACGGCGAGCCCCGAATCGGGATTGATGACACCACCGAGGTTGGGACCGGACTTTGCTTTGAGGTAGACGTGATCCCAGAAGTAGCTGAGCTTGCCTTTGTCCTTGCCGGTAATGAAGAACGTCGGTCCGGGAAACCGCGTCCGCCATTCCTTACGGCCCATCTGCCGCATATCCGACAGCGCGAGCCGCTTGCCCTCGTAGACAGTTCTGCCATTCTTCAGCTTCACCTCGCACACGCCGTGTGGACGGCTGGGATCGCCGCCATTGCGCATGTCTTCGATGAGGAAAGTGCGGGCACGCGGAATAGTGAAGAGGACCTCGCGCGCCCATTTGTGTGTAATGTGCGATGGGCACATCACCAGCGTCGTTGTTGGCTGCCCCTCCGATAGCACATGGATCGTCCCCAAGGCCATAAACGTCTTCCCCGCCCCACATTCGGCGACAATGCGTGCAGCCTTGGCGTTGCGGAGATACTTTGCTGTGCCGGTAATGGCCACCGCCTGCGCGGGTAGCGCTTTGCGCAGCAGCCCGGCGAGACCGGGTGCGACCGGATCTTTTGTGCTTTGGAGAGGAGGATAGGTTTCGAGGATGCGCTCGGCCAGAAGAGGGCCAAACTGGCGCAGGTAATCGAAGGTCGTCTCCATGCGGACACCTCCTTCAGGCTGGCTTTTGGGATGGATTATTCAGGCGCGAGTCAGAGATCGCTCACGATGAGGAGGGAGTTTCTCTCTTTGAGGATACCAGGAGATGAGTGGGCTGCTTAGGAGCGGTCAGCCTCTTCCGCAGGCAGAGCAAAGCGCTCGAGTTCGACTCGACCGTCTTTCCTCACATCAACTTGCAGTACTTGGTTGGTGAGGTCGCCATCCTTCGCGAGTTCGTCCAGGATCAGTCCAAAGATCTGCCGCTGCAGGTCCAGGTTCAAGCCAAATGGCGCATCGATGCAGATCAAGCCGGCGTGCAGGCGCACGTCCGCGTATTCGCCAGAAGAGCCTGGTTCATTCGCAGGCCCGCGAAAGTCGGTGCTGTTATTGGTAACGAATGTCCAGTCGCCTTCCAGAATGACGCGCTTGAGTTCCCAGTCTTTGGTGCCTGTCTTGCCGAGATGGTTGACGTGCGAACACAGAAAGCCCCTCTGCTGTGCGTCGGCCGTCAGCGAAGGGCTCAGGTTTTCGTCGATCAGGATTTTCGGCAAACTTCTAGCCTCCTAATGAGGAGCTACGAAGTCGCTTCTTGGAAATTGAGACCGACAGGCTCTTGGACGGGTGCCGACGCCGTGGACGGCCCCGTTGTGGGTTCGCTTTCGCGTACATCGAAGCCAATTCGATCTGCGATGGCGTGAGCTTGGGGTAAATCTCTCGCAATTCCTCAAGTGGCGTCCCGGCATCGACCAGACTGGCAACGTCGTACACCGGGATGCGCGTTCCTCGAATGACGGGTGTGCCGCGCAGTATCTCCGGGTCTTCGATGACGAGTTCCTGTGCCTGCCTTAGCTGGTTCAGGCGGCGATCCACGTCGTCCCAGATGGAGGACAGCAAAACCTGCACCGTGCGGGACTCTTCGAACTTGCATTGGCGCAGCTCGGTCCAGGAGTGGTTGTGCGCCAGCGCGTTCCGCATCGCTTTGACACGCGCACCTGAAGTCAACACGTCTTCGGTTTCGAAGTAGAAGGCGATCCAGAGGCAAGCATCTTTGCGAACGGTTCGGTTCTGCGATGCTTTGTAAAGCATCTTCGGCAAGATCCGTTTGTCGATCATCCGGTTGATCTTGGCAACCGTCACGCCTGCCGCGATGGCTGCCTCGCTGGTTGTCAGACTCTCGATAGCGGCTTCCATTGGGGACCTCCATGCTCTCTATCATAATTCATCTCCTCCAGGAGAACAATTAACGCAATTCGACCACAGAAGCAAAATAGCCAGTCAAGCAACAAACTATCAGTAAGATACAGACGAAACCTCAAGCAACTCCGCAATCGACGGCCGCGGCCAGGCAGCAGCACCAGGTTCGCTCGGAAAGGCCACAGCTCCTGAGCGCAGCCCCTCGCCGATCCACTCGAGCACCTCTTCCGTGGCCGCTGAAACCAGCACCGGCTCGCAGCCGATTCCGTCAATTTCCTCGATCCGCTTCTTTCCTTCGACAATTCCCAGGACATGATCAGACCAGGCGGGAACCGCGGGAAGACCGAGGAAGCTGACCAGTGTTGACCACGCCTCTTCCCTTCGGTAGCGCAACAGAAGCGTCCTGCCCGAAGTTCCGTTCGTGTGTAGCTCCTGAGACACGGCCACTAGGTGACGGACAGGATGCTTCCGCCCCGGCAGAGTTACCGCGCCTTTGTAGCAAGAAGCGCGCTCGCCGAGCGAGACCTCTTTTGTAGTGCCATCGGGAAAGGTAAGGCTAAATGTAGCCTTCTCGTGAACGGCCGCAGTAATCGTGCCCACGTCCGAATCATTTCCAAAGACGCTCAGCAGATGCGCCTGCCGGCCCTCCCCCATATAGCGATCGACCCGAAGGCGAATGCGTGTCGAGGTCTTTTCTGTAATGCGCACGTACTCAAGCAGCCCGAGCCGCAGATGTGCATTCTCCATCGGCGTTCTCCTCCTTCTTCACCGGAGTCTCCGTCAACTTGAGTGTTCTTCCATCCGCGTAAACCAGGCGTAGTTCATTGGTCCAGCGTTCTCGATGATGAATGATCTCGGCGTCCCCGTCCTCTTCAACAAAGGTTGTCACGAGCTTGACCGACCGCCAGCGCGCGATGTGCCGGTTCTCTCCCTCGCCGAAAACACCATTAAGCAGCCCTGCAGTGCATAAGAGACCAACGTGGCCGCCATGCAGCGGGGTTATGGGCCGGCCGGTTGCCACATCATCGTGCGGCAACAGCAGAGGAGCTACCTGCCTCCATGCTCCAGAATGCGGCAACAAGTCTTCCAGAAGATCGTACGGGAGGCCGCGATAGCTTATGGCCGCTTCGCCCGAGGGCGGCACGGAATAGGTCGGGCAGGCACCTGGCTGCAACTCAGGCAGTTTCTGGAAGCTTCCGTAGAGGCCAAGACTCTGCAATTGTCGTTTGTTGTTCTCGACGGCCGAGCCTCTGATGTCGCGGCGAATGCCGAGGATGGCGGTCTGCCGGTACTGAACCGAATCGAGCTCCGTCATGCGAAAGGCGCTCAAGTTGGCAAAGTGCGAACTCAGCATTCCGGTGCAGTCATGCAGCCGCTCGAACGGAATCACCAGAATCAGAACGCCTTCCATTCGCAGCCAGCGGTAGGCATGTTCCAGAAACACTACCTCCATGCGCCGATTGCCGATGGAGCCGATCTCAGAATCATAGGGCGGATTCAAGTAGACAAGAGAAAACGATTCTGGCTTCGCAATGGCGTCGAATGTGTTTCCCTGGATGGTCTCGATGCCTTTTGAACTGGCGATGCGTGCGCGCTCGGCATCAAGTTCGATGCCATAGCGTCGAACGAAAGCATCGCTGGTCACAAGTTCTAGCGCTGTGCCTTGTCCGACGCAGGGATCGACCACTGAAGCCTGGTCGGCGAATGATAGGAGTGTGCGAAGCTTTTTCCCTTCGCTTTCAGGCAGCGGATAGTAGCCCATCTTGAGGCGCGCAGCACTTCTCATCGACTCACCTCACTTGATGGAATGAAATTTGTTTCTATCTGGGACACGATTTGTGACGACCGTCATAATGCCACATCTGGGTTCGCAATAATAATGGAGTGTTGTGCCACGAATTTTGGAATCGTGCTATTCTCCGGTTCCCTATGGAGAGGCGATTTTCTTCTAAGGAGTGACCATGGGAGTCCTTAGCAGAATCGGAGTTGCACTCGATTCTGACCTCCTCGAACGCTTCGACCATTTCATCTCCCGGCTTGGCTATACCAACCGATCCGAGGCATTTCGCGATCTGATTCGCGATCGCCTGGTTGCGGAACGGACGGCAGTTCCTAACGCGATCGTAGTAGGAACCGTCACGCTCATCTACGACCATCATGCTCACGGCGTAACCGAGAAGTTGACCGAACTGCAGCACGCAAACCACGATCTGGTGGTTTCGACCAGCCATGCTCATCTTAACCGTGATTCCTGCCTGGAAGTCCTCATCGTCCATGGCAAATCCCAACGGGTGGAGGAGTTCGCAGGCCATCTGATCGGATTGAAAGGCGTGCAGCATGGACGTCTCGTCATGACAGGCCCGCACGAGTTCCCTCGCAACAAATCGGGTGATGTTGCGACGAGAGCAGCTACGCAGATTGCACAGTCCAAATCCGCGCATCATCACGCTAACGGAAAACATCACGCACACGGACAATGATGCGAATTGCTGTACCTGAAAGAGGAAGTATCGTGGTAAGGCGTAACACGATTGTCTGGTTCGTAGCACTCGCAGCCCTTCTGGCTGCAACACCGATCGTGTCGAGTCAGATGAGTGACAAAGCGGACCTGCCTGAGCTATCAGGAATTGTCTCTGACGCTTCCGGAGCAGTGATTGCCGGAGTTACCGTACAGGTTCGGAGCGCGGATGGTTCTATACAAAGATCGACACAGTCGGACAGAACCGGCTCCTTCGTTCTTTCGAGACTTCCTGCAGGCGATTATCGACTCGTGGTATCTCTCGCCGGTTTTGAGACCAAAGAAATCCCGGTCAGTATAGAGACCACTGAGGCGCTGGCTCCGTTTCGCGTCTCTTTGTCAGTGGGTTCCGTGAGCACCACCATCAACGTGCAGGGCCGGGAGGATGACCTGATTGGAATTGCCGACTCAGGCACCCAGGGGACAGTAGGCGCAACGGAAATCCAGGACCGTCCGATTCTTCGCTCGGGAGAAGTCTTGGAGACGGTTCCAGGAGTGATCATCACGCAACACGCCGGCGGCGGAAAGGCGAACCAGTATTTCCTTCGCGGCTTCAATCTCGATCATGGCACCGATTTCGCCATCTTCATCGACGATATGCCGCTTAACCTTCCGTCGCACGCGCACGGCGAGGGGTACTCGGACATGAATACCGTCATCCCGGAGTTTGTGAGGCGGGTGAATTTCGAGAAAGGTCCTTATTACGCCGATGTCGGTAACTACGGCTCGGCCGGATCGGCTCATCTGGAATTTTTTAAGACATTGCCAGAGAGCTTCTTCAGGGTGGAAGGCGGAATGTACGGCTACGGACGGATCGTTTTCGGCGTATCGCGAAAACTCGGTGCGGGCAATTTGCTGTACGGCGGAGAAGCATACCACGATGACGGTCCATGGACGCATCCGGATAATTACTACAAATTCAACGGCCTTCTCACTTACAGCCAGGGAGCCGACGCCAATGGGTCCAGCATCACAGCCCGTGCCTACCATGGAACTTGGCACTCAAGCGATCAAATTGCAGAGAATGCCGTACCCCTCGTTGGTTTCTTCGGCACACTGAACCCGACGGACGGTGGTCATTCCCAGCGTTACAGCCTCCAGCGGGAATGGCACCGCCAGGGCACGAATTCCGCGACGAGAGTCACGGCCTACGGTTTCTATTATGACCTCGATCTGTTTTCCGATTTCACCTACTACTTGATGGACACCACGCACGGCGACCAGTTTGAACAGCACGATAAGCGCTGGGTGGCCGGGCTGGACGCATGCCACACGATCTTCAGTGATTGGCTCGGCCGCAAGGTGGAAAACACCTTCGGCCTGCAGGTTCGCAACGACTGGATTCACAACGGCCTTTACCAGGACGAGAATCGCGTGCGCGTGGCCAAGACTGATTCATCCACTGGCAATGGTTTGCCCGCCGTCACTCAAGCGCATCGCTTGACCGACGTGCAACCAAGTTTTTATGCGGAGGACAGAGTTCAATGGGCGGAGAAATTCCGCTCAGTCGCAGCCCTGCGAGCGGATGTGGAACACTTCGATGTCACCAGCCTGGCCACCGCGGCCAATTCCGGCACAGCCACCAAGGCATTGCCCAGCCCAAAGTTAAGTTTGATCTTCGATCCATGGTCCCAGACTGAATTTTATGCACAGGCCGGATTCAGTTTTCACTCGAACGATGGGCGTGGCACAACACAAACGGTGGAACCGGTCTCGGGAGAGAATCCCTATCCCAATACGCCCGCTACTCCGATCCCTCCCCTGATCCCCACCAAAGGCGGGGAGATCGGGGTGCGCACTGCGGCCGTCCCGCATTTGCAAAGCACCCTCTCGGTCTGGTATCTCCACAGCACTTCCGAACTGCAGCAGTCCGGCGACACCGGAGGCACCGTTGCTTCCCAACAACCGAGCGAGCGCTATGGCCTCGAATTCGCGAACTATTACACACCAGTGAAGAATCTGGCTCTTGATTTTGACCTCGCGAACTCCAAAGCCGTCTTTACCGAACTTGACGGAGACGATGCTGCGCCGAACAGCCCAGGCGGAAAGCGTGTGCCCGAAGCGGTTGGGTTGGTGATTGCGTCTGGCGTTACAGTGCCCGATCTCAAAGGCTTTTTGGCGAGTTTGCGCCTGCGCTACTTTGGCCCGCGGGAGTTGACCTCCGACGACATTTATCGCTCACAGGCAACGGCGTTGCTAAACGGGGAGGTCGGCTATCGAATCAGCGAGACGTGGCGCGTGTCGGCCGAATTCTTGAATTTGCTTAACCGCCACGATCACGACATTGACTACGCCTATGAATCCCGAATATCGCCAACAACCACTCCGGCATTCACAGATGTTTTCCACCCCGTCGAGCCGTATCAGGTACGATTCGGACTACGTGGAACCTTTTGACAAAGCCTTGGTCCAATAGGCCCGCGCACAGCCGGTTTCGCCTCAGCGTGCAATCGTCAGGTATTGCCAACCGAGGGACAAAGAGCTCATTGAGCCGTCTTTGGGATCACTCGCAAAGACTAGTTCTCGAAAACGCCGACATCGCCGCGAACCTATCAGAGTCGCTATGCGGCCAAGATCGCGGCCGGAGCGGGGCTCGGCTCCCACAGCCCTGGAACCCGTGGAAGCAATCGAGCTATGTCCTCCGATCCGCAGAGTCCGCAACGCCGCCCAGATGATGTCGAGATGGTCTCGCAGTTCCCGCAATAGACGGCACACTCCACGGGAATTGAAATCAACCCTGGCTCGCGTCGAATCATTACTACATTGCGCATAAGCCCTCCGGGGTCCACGGTGAACGGTGCGTGCGATTAGGCGACAGTTCCGGCTGCCTCGCATTCAAGCTCGGCCACCAGAGCCTTAAGCGTTTCGAGTCTGGGAATCGTCGTCATAGACTCGATCTGCAATCTGTCGAGGATCGCAATGAAAGATGTCTCACCAACCTGCTCGGCGAGGGAATTTGCCTTGCTAAACCCGCGGGAGGCTCGCTCCATCGCCTCAGCAACGTTGGCTTGCAACTGTGCATTAGGGATTGCGTTTGCTTGACGCGCGTGCGCAATCCGCCAGAGGATCTCGCCATAGATCGGATCCCCGAGGATGCGTCGGAAGCCTTCGATCTTTCCGGTCGTCTGTTGATCGATGGGGCCTCGTTGCACTTGTGGAGGACGCTGGCCTGCTGATGGATGGACCTTCCCTGAAGTGCCCGACTTGGGCAGCGCCCATTGTGGAAGCGTCGGAATCTGGATGGGCTGCCGGTGCTCGTTGAGCGGTACCCACATCTCGGCGAGATCGTAGAGATACCGTCCTAAGCCGTAACAGCTTGCTGCCCGCTTGAACGCCTGTGCCTCCGCCGCCGTCATCGCGTTCTCTTCATCGGCCCACTCTTCACCACTGCCCGCGTGGCAGCCCAGTCCGGTTATGGTCAGCGTGCAGGTGACCAAAACCTTCCCGGTCTGGATGAGCTTATCCTTCTTCGTCCGGGTCACGGACGACACTGTGGAGACCTCATAGGACCGGGTCCAGCCAGTGGGCGTGAAGAGTCGGTTGAGCCGATCGGTATATGCGCGCGGATCCGCGAATGCGATCACGGCGCCGCGGCTACCGTCTCGCGTCGTATGGGTGACGCGCCATTTGATTTCTCGCAGATCGAACGGCACCGCTAGCTGCGCGAACAGCGCATCCAAGTTTGGGTTTGTCTTCATCTCTTCGGTTTCCATCGTCGTTGCTCCTCAATGAAAATAGCGCCCCGAAGAGCGCCTTTGTTCATGCTGATAATGACTTCAAGCTAGAACGGGATATCGCCTGGATTCAGTTCCTCGTCCGAGTATCGATCCTCCCTCCGTTGCTGTGCGGGATACCAGTCGGCCTTTCGGGTACTGCCGCTGCGACGAATGGGATCAGAGCCCCCGTTCTCACGACCACCGCCCAACAGCGTGAGGTCATTGATCAGAATCTCGGTGCGATACTTCTTCTGACCGGATTCCCGGTCATCCCAGGTGCGCGTCTGAATCTTTCCTTCGATCATGAGTTGCGAACCTTTGCGTACATAGTCGCGGACGATCTCGGCGGTGCGATTGAAAGCGATAAGGTTGTGCCACTCCGTTTTGTCCTGCCAGTTGCCCTGGCCGTCTTTCTGGCGCTCGGCCGTGGCGAGTGAAAAGGACGCAACGATCGTCCCGCCATTGGCTGAACGAATCTCCGGACCCTTGCCGACATTCCCGAGCAAGATTGCTTTGTTGACACACTTTGACATGGTTAATTTCCTCTCTCTTCACTTCTGGTGTTTCAGCCGCGCACGTGTGCGAGTGCTGCTTCTTGAGTGATTTCCACGTAATTCCCATCGATGTATCGGTAGAAACAGCGTGAGTCCCGTCCGATATTGAGATAACGCCGCGTGATCTGGTGCTTGTAGAGTTCGATCTCCCCGGCTCGGCCCATGTACATGAAGTTCTCTAGTTCGCACGACGGGAGACTTTGTTCGAGTGGAGCCCAGTTGGGCTCGCCGACTATGACGGGAATTTGATCCGGATTTGTCATACGCTTTGCCCTCGGACGACTGGAGGCACTCCGACATGCGTGTGTTTGCAGCCGACGCAGCAGGTGGCCGCGGTGATTCGTCTGATCGCTTCCTCAAACCGGGACGGGAGAGGCAGAACTTCACCAGAGCGGCTATAAAAGATGGGTGTCAGCTTTCCCCGAAGCGGCCGGTGCTCTTCCTTCCAGAGATCTACCGGGAGCACTCCATCCCTCCCGCGAAAGAGCACCTCCGAACTAATCTGTGGGCGAGTACGGCCGGGAACACACGAGAGGCTGTGCAGCGTGATCGCAAGTTCGCACGTTCGTCCACTGCGTAGCATTTCCAGCCGCACCATATTTTCCGCAAGGATGATGGCGTGACGTCCGTTCACCGCAATCGAGTCAACAGACTGCAACCACGGCAGCGGCGATCCGTCTTCGGCGACGAAAGCACACGCTCGTCCCATGTCGGACACCGCGCCACCGGATTCGACGCCCCGCAGCACATAGCGATTGGCAAGATGCTGGTGTTCGCGCGAAATTCCGGGAGTGCAGTAGATGCCTCGCTTCTGGAGTGACTTGAGTACGCCAGCCGGCAAAGCCATTCCATAAAGCGCGTGGCGGGTTGCGACGGACCTGAGCTTCTGCACTTCTGAGACGTTCGTCATTTTCGCCCCCTAAACCAACGCGCGCGTCTTAACTGGTTGACCGAGCGCGGCCCGAATCTGCTCTTTCGTGCAGCCGGCCCAGCACTTGTAGAACCGGGGATCTTTGATCTGGATGGCGAGGTTGTCGCTGGAGCGGTCGCGCCCGCCTTCCGCGCAGGAGGGACACCTTGCCCACCAGTTCCGGCTGTCCTTGCGCGTCGTTCGCACGTAATCGAGGATTCGGAACTCCGGGTAGCGAGTTGATGCGGGCGGAGTGTACGGAGCAGGCGCAACCGGCCCGTAGGCTTCGGGAAGGCTCATCCCCTCAATAAACGTTCTCAGCTCGTCCTCGGTCAGCTTTGTGCGCCTGCCCAGATACGCAAGCTGCGCTTCCGGGGTAGGTTCGGCTTCGTAAAACCAGTAGCGCCGGTTCGTCTTCCGGTGCACGCCGAGTGGAGCGCGGATCGCATTGCCGTACTCTCCCTCTTCAAGCCTGTCCTGGCGCGGGAATACTTCAATGCCTTCCTTCAGACCGCCGCCTTTGACGGGAACGCCGAGCCGGAGCGCGAGATTATAGACATAGACACGGCACTCGGACGCGAGCAGCGGTTCGGCGCCAAAGATCCAAAGATGGCCGCCGCGGCGCGATTGTTCTAATGCGGCGTCCACTCCGTCCTGCTTCAGCTCCCATTGAAGTTGAAACAACGATTCCAAGGCGCCATCGAAGTCGGCGTCGATCGCGACCCACTTCGAACGCTGCGTTTCCGGATTGATTGCGTAGAGGCTGATGGTGATGTCGCCGTTCAGGTGCATGCGCACCACGCCGTCATCGAGGACTTTCGGCTCTTTGGTTTTCCAGTCCCGTGCGGGATAATAAGGGACCGAACCGTTTGGTAGCGGTCGCTCTCCCTGGACGGCGTAGGCGCGCCGGTTCACAAACAGCTTCATGAAGTTGCTTGCCGTTTCCCGGTTTACACAGAACTTGGCATACATGGCGTCCTGCCTCCCTGATCCGTTGTGTGGTTGTAACCCGGGTCCAAAACTCGGTCAAATTCCTGGAAAGCGGCGAGCGGAACACGCTGGTCCCGCGTGTTTTCTCGCCGATTCCGGGGGGTTGCTGTTACGCTGCGGCGCTCCTTGCGACCGCGACGACCTTTACAAATTTGGCCGCGCTTACGGGAACAGTGGGGCTCGGGTTGGGGGTTGAGTGACGTGAATTTCTGGCCGACGTGCACCAGGCGGACGACTGGACTCTGGCGATCGCACGGTTGATCGAGCGGATTCTGCTTGCGGACAGACGCATGGCGGCTCCTCCTTGGAGTGGGGGTGGAATTGGTTGTCGAGGATCGAACGAGGCGGGCTAAGCAGTGGCTGGGTGAAACTCGGAGAGCAGGAGACCGGGCTGCTCGACCAAGCGAAACAAGTCATACTCGGAGAACGCGCGGTCAAACTCCTCCGAGGTGAACTGATCTTCGCAACCTTCGAACGAGAGCATGTACCACTGCTCGCGCAGCCGATCGAACATATAGATTGCTCCCGATGCGGCATCGTCCGGCACCATCTGCAGGAGCAGAACACCTTTTCGTGTCTCGATCCAACGGGTGGCAACGGCTTCACCGAGTTCCAAGAAGGACGCAACGGTTTGCTCAATGGAACTGGCTGCGCGGTCGCGCCAGTTGAACATCTTGTACGCGGACATCTTTCCTAAGCTGGGTTGCACGGTAGTTCTCCTTTCTTGGGATTGGGTTGGTTTGGTTGAGGTTGATTACTGGCGGTTTCGATCTCGGAAAGTCAGGAACCACATTCTTCCCAAAGATCCGAACCAGACGACAACGAGCACACCGTAGAACGCTTCGAGGGTCGGATCTACGGCGGCGATGCGGCACAGAGTTGGGCCTACCAGGCTGAAACTGACCAGGCCGGCCAGAGTGGAAACGGCACTGACGATAAACCGGATAACGAACCGGCACGGCGAAAATAGCCTCACCACAGTTCTCACCGCGGCAGGTTGAATCTGCAATTGAGTCACTAGGACGCTCCTTGAAGGGAATCAGTAGGCGCTGAATGAGAAGGCTCAACGCCCGGAAGCTAGGAATGGGGCTGCAACGGCCCGCTCGTTAGGAGATGGATCGGGAGTGGCCAGCAAAGGCCAGAAGAGCAACCTAAGTGTGTGGCAAGCGAACTCAGCGCACCTCGGTTCCCGCTGCCAGGTTCATCGGGATTGAGAGGATTAAACTGACACCGACAGCGCGATTGATGCCATCGGCTGCGAAGACAGCAGCACGACAATGACGACTGATGTGCAAGGATTCCCTGCGTTCATGAATAATCCCGCCAACAGGATTGCTCAATCCAACCAAGACACTCCAGGAGTCGAGGGGTACGTCTTTGACGGACGTGATGGGATCCAAATGGCGTTCTGGACGTGCTTCGAGAATGCCGAATCCGCGCAACATGTGCACGACTACGACGAATACATGCTCGTTGTGCAAGGCTGCTGATCATCAATGGCGATCGGATTCCGCTGAATGCTAGAAACGAATACTTCATTCGGCGCGGAGTGGCCACGGTGGAGAAGTTTTGGCAGGAACAAGAACGATCCACGCATTTGGCGGTCATCGAGCTGACCGCGTGGAACCTCATTGTCATTCCGGGCGTTCAGGCCCATCGCGTCTGGGCACTCGCATTCAATCTTTACGCCGCCCTCCACAACAGCCTCACCATTCAGACCTAAATACAAGGGGATAGTCAAAAGGGAAGTTTCTGATGGGCCGTAATTTAGGCAGTACCGACTCTGCTCAATGGGGCGGCAAAGGGGGGCAATCGGTCTTGAATGGGTCTGCTATGGGATATCAATGGGATGGCAAAAGGCGCAGACAGATGACGAGTGGACGTCACGATTGTGTGCCGGCGAGAAACGCACGCAACGGTAACACCTGAGAGTTATTCGAGTTCGTCAACGTGCGAGTTTCAAGCAGCGAACTGCGGAATACGTCGCTCAATGCGAAGCCGATCCGCTTGCGGGTTGCGCGCAATTCCATGGCAAGCAGGTACAAGAGGTCGTCGTTTGCCGTGAAGTACAAGATGGCATCCGTCGTCTCGTCCCGTTCAAAAACTTCCCGAATGGCACGGTACCGGGCCGCAGCCTTTGGCGTCCGCTCGTATTCAATGCCGATCCTGCGGGTGGTTCCGTCTATCTCTATGTCGGCGACAGCGTCAAAATCTTTTGTCATTCCGCTCTCCAATACCAAATTCTTCGACGTGATTTCGAGGTCCGATTTCCAGGAGTGAAGCACTCCGGCCTTGGCTAAGGCCACGCGGATATTCACCATCTCGAGTGCGTGGGCAACCTGAGTCGGATGGAGCGTCACCTCGGTTGTGCTCGGCAACGAGAGCAGATACTGGCCGCGGGATTCGAGAAAGATCAGGCCCTGCTGCGTGATTCCGAAGACCGGTTTGACGAGATGCTGCTGTCCGGCAAGTCTCATCACGAGTCCAGCTTTTTCGAGACGGGCCACTCGCCAACGGAGCGATCGGGGAGCCTCGGTGAGTATTTCGAGCGATAAGAGAGCGCACAACTGGTCGAAACAAATAGCCCGCGCATTCCGAATATGGAGCAGGACCGGGATGTCGCGTGCGTCGGAGAGCGCGATATGCCCCTTGTAATACCTCATCGGAGCGCTCCTTCGCCGATCTCATTGAGCCAGATTCGGCTTCGTTTTTGGTCAACCTGCCATCGCCCAAGTTCGCTCTGGACCCAATCTCCGCTTCCGAATAACAGCATTGCCTCGTACCTTTGGCCGTGCAGGCTAATCGAAATGGGCCGAACGCCGGCAGATTTCCAACCGGGTTTTGCGAACGGGATTGCCCCATGTTCGGTGGATTTGAGAGTGGCCATGTACGCGTCAGGTGCCACGCCTGTGGCGCGCCGTTCGAATAAGAGGTGCATCTTTCCGACAAATTGGCGCGGCGGTGAGCAAAGAAACGTCTTGCCAACTGCACGCAACGGAAACTCCGGATCGAAGCCGCTCTTCGAATTGAAGCGGATTTGCCCGGGAAAGATCGCACTGTGATGCAGGCGCCTCCCCGACATCAGAGCGGCGGCGTTGAAGTACGCTGCCTTCCTACTGAAGCACAACGGATCGCTGGTGTCGCGGGAATGCATCGCCCACCAGTTCGTCCCGAAGCTGATTACGCGGATGTACATGACCCCAACTCCGCCGTAAGCATCCCCAAGACTGCACGCGTTTGAGCCATTCGCTCTGGGCCGCGAAGGTAGTGGAGGAACCAGACGCGCTCAAAGACGAGGCTGGGAAGCGGCCGATTTTCATGACGAAAGTAGTTAAGAAGCTTGTCCAATTCGACCATCGCCCGAGTAAAGTCGACCTCATCAACACTCTGGTTCCCGAGTTCTTGAAGAAGATATTCCTCCCATTCCTCGGCTACGGAGAGATCGGAGACACCGGCCTTGTAGACAGACCAAAGGGCGAAGTGAGGGTTCTTCCGCGTCAGATGGCTGAGGAGTTCCTCGATTTGTTCTCGTGGGGTGGCTGGCAATTGAGTGTCATCTTCGGAGACTGTTTGGCGCGCCCGATTGAATAGCTGTCGCGTAAGGCTCCGAAATATGGCATCGTTCAGGGACTCCAGTGCCACTGTCCTCTCGGGGTCATGCAGATTCTCGATGCGTTCGAACTCTACCGCGAATTGAGTCGGGAACGGGACTCCACGCACCTGATAGAACGTCCGAAAGAGTTCCATGCGCCCGTGCGCAAGCGCATAGCCCTGCTCCGAGATTGGAATCTCGCGACGGACATGCTCAAGCCATTCGTCGTGGCTGTTGAAACTGGATGGGGTCTTTGTGACAGCAGTAGCCATTCTAGGCACCTTTGAGCGTTGCATTACGGCGCCGCTCCTGGTCGAGCAAGACCGTCGTTTGGTTGAGTCGTTGTTTCAGATTCTGTTCGCTGTTCTGCAATGCTTCCACACGCCTTTGCAAGAGAAGATTGCTTTGTTCGAGGCTTGCTGCGGTTCCATCTGACGCCGAGGCTGCAATCCTCTCCGCTTCCATCGGGGAGATGCCCTTGCCCTCCGCCAGATTGCGAATGCTTCCCTTCAAACTTCCCGCCGCATCGACCGCCGCCTCTGAGGGGCCAGATTTTCGTGACAGCGCTGCTTGGACCTCGGTGTTGTGGGCTTCTACCAGGTGGTTGAATTGCTGGGTCCGCCGCTCAATCTCGATTCGGTCGCTGACACGTCCATTCCATAACTGTGCGATGAGGGACGCGGCTATGAGTTCCCGCTTGTCCATGGCGCGCCATTGAAAGAGCAGAAGTGCGGCTACTCCGCACAGCAAGACGAGTGTCACTGCATTCGACCAGAAGTAGAGATCGTCGATCGTGTATCCGACCAGAGCGCCTCGGGCAGACTCGATGGACGCACCGTAGTCTTTGTCGTGGGGATTTATCTTGCCCAGAGCGTAGTCGAAGAAACCTTGGCGCTTGGGTGCGAGTTGCGCTGTTCGTTGTCCTGGCTGGTTCGCATCTTGGCCAAAGGACTGTCCATTCACTCCGCAGAGAGCGATCACGAAGACTACCGATCGGATGACTCCTGAGCAATGCATCTTCATTCTCCACTTGACTCGCCGAGAAACAGTCCCGCCGTTCTCCGGCGCCGTTGCTTCCGGCTCTCGGCCTCTTTGAAGCGCAGATTGACTCCGATTTCCGGGTCAAGGTAGCTGCGCAAATGGGGATAGAGGGAAGGCTCAATGCCCTCAACCTGGAATCGCGGAGGACGACGAACATGTAAATGCGAGTAGCGCGTACCTTCGCGATGATCCACCATTAGAAGTTCCATCTGGCCTACTGGCAGATTCTTGATGTGGTCCTCGCGTGCTCGTGTTTCTTTGATATCGCTCTCGCTGCCCGTTCCAGTCTCGGTATATTTGGCCGAAAAGATCCCGGTACGGCGTACCGACAGACTGCGTCGTTTAGTGGCGATCCGGGACGATGCTTTCAGAAACCACTGCGCTGTGTTCTCCTCCGAAACGTTCATGATCATCTTCGTTCCCGGCGCGGACGAGACTTCGTCAGCAAACGCGTTGCTCACGCTCTGCAGCTGAGGAAGGCTTTGGAACGAGAAGAGAAACGAGACCCGTGCACCGCGAGCGGTCTGCAATACTTGAGTAAACCCCGGATAGGCGAAGGGCGCAAATTCGTCCAGGATCACCGAAAGCATTGGTTCGTCGGAATCCCTGCCGCTGGTTGGCTGCGCGTAACGCTTGCCAACCATAAGCTGAATGTTCTGGAGCAGGATCTTTCCGAGCGCTTCGACAGCCCGTTGATTGCGGTTCGCATTGAGGGAAACAAACAGGATCAGGTCCTTTTCGAGGACATCGTCGAGCGTAATCAGGTCCTGGTAGGAACCGGTCACGATCGACAATTCGTCCTCAAGGAAACTCAGGAGTTCGTTCAAAAGGCCCTGAATCTTCTCCACTCGCTCGCGGTCGGACAGTGACCGCTGCAACATTTTCACCGACATCTCGAAGTTCAAGCGTTTCTGCATGGAGATGCCCGGCACTGAGGCGAGGCGGGCTTTCGCAATCCCGATCTGTTCCTCCAGAACCTTCTCATCGAGAGCCATCACCAGCACGTCGTAAACGTTGAAGACCTTTCCGGTGTACTGCAGGATGCGCACCAAGTCCGAGAGGTAGGCCTCCTGGTGACCCTTAAAGAAGTCTTCGCGCAGACCGAACGAGCGAAAAATGAAATTCACGTGCTCCTGATACGCGTCGTCGAGGGCATAGAAGGGGTTGTAGCGTGCAGACTCTGCCGGGCGGGTCGGGTTGATCACGCGCAAGTCCTGCAAGCGGCCGGCTGCTTCGATGTGGGACAATAAGCGGTCGAGAAACTCGCGCTCGCCCTTGCCGTCAAAGATGATCATCGGCATCTTGCGCGTACCGAAACTCCTCATCAGGTCCTGCGCAATGATGTTTTCGAGGAAGGTTGACTTGCCCGCGCCCGTGCCGCCCACGATGACACCGTGCTTCATTCGCACAATGTCGGGCCAGAGCCACGGTTCTTTATGGACGTTGTAGCCGAGCAACGTCGCGCCATTCTGATTTGCTTGATGGACCATCGCCGCGTCCTTGGACGCAGGGATAAGAATGGCCGGGTGCGGCCAGTGTTCCTCTCGCCTCTTCCTCCGACCAACCAGGTGTGCGACAACCAGGCCCCCACCGAAGAACAGGATGGCGCAGTAGAGAAAGATCTCAAGGCACTGTTGGTTGCGCAGATGGAGGCGCGACACGGCGACGTACCAAACAAAGGCGAGCGCGGCACAGAGGAGTAAAACCAGGACACCTGCAGCATCCTCCGGTCCTCTCTGGCGCCATGTCGGCTGGTCGTAGTAGGGGCTCATCCACGCTCTCTGACTGAGAAATAGACAAAGATCCCAAGAACGGCGCATAGGAGGAAAAATAAGAGTAATAGCAGCGCGCTCGGTTTCCAGCGGCCTTTTTCATCGATGGGCTTGAGTTCATCCGAAAAGGCTTCGATAAGGGAGCTTCGCAGATTGGTTTCGGCATCCGTGCGGTAGATCTGTCTGAGCGCCTGGCGCACTTCCTCCGGCGAGATATAGCCCTGTGTCTCCATGATTAGAGAACCGCCTCGACCTTCAATGGGCCATGTTGGTCAGTACCAAAGTTCAACTGATAGACCTGCGGCGCATTTCCGGTCGAGGTTCCGATGCTGATAACGCCTGTGGTTTTCTCACCCGGCGCAAGATCACGTTTGCCAGATTCGGACTGCATCACATCAACGCCGGAAGCCTGCTTTGCCTTAAAGGACGTGAAGGCGCGAGACGTGATCTGGTGATTCCTGAGACTCACAAGCGAAATAGGCTGCTCGGTGGGAACCGGGAGACACGCATCCGGAGTCGTGACGCGGAACGGAGCCTTGGTTTGATTGAAGATCGAATAGCGAATATACATCCGATCCTTCGCGTGATAGACCTGCTCCAGATCGACCTGCACTCTGCCAGCGGTAGGCTTTTCCGCATCACGCACAATGTCCTCGACACCCATCATTGCCTGCGTAAGAACCAATGAGGCGATCTTGCGAATCTCTATATCAGACGACTCGGCCGAAGCCCGCGTACTGCTTCGCGGATTTGTCGCAGGTTCAGTGCGCACCAGAACATCCATTGCCGCGAGTTGACCCGCGGGATCGAGTTCGTAGCTAAATTCTCGCGACGCAGTCCAGACGAACAGGTTAGTGGACACGTTTTCGCGAAGAGGCTTCACAAAGACCTTGTCGCCATGTCTTTCGACCTGGAAGCTGTCGGGATCGGCGATAGCAAGTGTTGTCACGGATTCGTCGAACTCGAGAACAGTCAAATGATTCAGCGAAGTCTCAATATGGCGGATTTGGCTTTGATTGGTCGTCTGCGCTCCGGCCGCGACCGCTGCGAGAGCAATGGAAAGGATCGTGAGCGTCTTCAAGGCAGCCTCCTCGGGCGTAGCGATCAGGCAAAAAAGGAAAAGAGAAGCCGAGCCTGGGGCTCGAGCTTCTCTTTTGCCGGTTAAGAATGCTCCATCGACGCTGGAACACTCGTGTTTTCGAAGATCAGAGAGCGCTTTCCGTTGTACTGGAAGAGAAACACTCTCTTTTCGCATTCCGGGCCTTGAGGATTCGCCATCCGCTCGACCAAAAACGCCCGCTGCTCGTCATCGAACCAAACAAAGCCGTTCACGGTCTTCGGCAACCTTACCCGTACCCGTTGTCCGCCGGTGACCTCCGCAAAGGCATCGACCACCTCTTGCGGGAACGACTGGAAGAGGACCGCGCCCGAACCTGAGCCGCCTGTGACGACAGCGTTCATCGCCTGTGCCCACGCTCGACGGTTCTCCTGTTTGCCTTGCGCCCAATAGTGAACGAAAAGATGCAATGAGCTGAATTGATCCCGCGCATCCTGTTCGTGTTCCCAGAGGGCTGCTTGCGCCTTGTTTCGCGCAAGCACCGCCGACTTCCGCTTTTCCTTGTCGTCGCTCCCGCGCGCGACTTCCCAGTGCGCCTGAGCGTCTTTAAGTTGCTGTTTGACCTCATCCTCGCGCTGGACAATCCGGCTTGCGATATCCCCGTAAATCGAATTGACCAGTTGGCATTCCTCGAACATCTCCCGAGTGACGGATTCGCCCGAAAAGAGTCCGCGGAAGTCTTCGATTGCCATCTCCTCTTCGAAACTCTTTCCAGTTTCGTCAGGAAGAAAGCCAACCTCCTTACGCAGTACGTTGTAGAGCCTCCCAACCTTGTCCGTGTCTGCGACCTCAAGATGGGCGGGCAGATCCGACACTCTGCGCTCACGCTTGTAGCGGAGCCAGGGCGCCGGCGCTACCTCCTTTCTGATTTCACTGACAACGCCTTCATCAATCTCGACCCTGTGTTTCAGAGAGTCGAGCGCGTTCTGCAATTGCTCGACGAGCTTGTAGGCCAGATCCGGCCGTCCCGCCGCAAGACATGAGGTCTTAAGATCGGTGATTGAACCGATCCGGTTTCCCCGCGCCTTCATGGCAACCGGGCATGCATTCCACCAGGGAGACTTGGCTTTTTGGTGCTTAGTCTTTCCCTGGCGAAATCTCTCCCCATAAGCGATCCTTCCGGCCACAAACTTCGGGAACTGATCTGACGGCATTACGCAGATGGTGTCGAAATCGAAATCGCCGCCGTTCCTGCTCGCGGTTTTCGAATGAAGGATATACGTACCCTCCATGCGAAGCTGCCGGTCAAGAACATAGGCAACCTGCGATTCGTCAAGGTCGGCTGTTCCAAGCGCCTGTTTGAGTGCCGGAACAAGCTCTGGGTTGGTGAGATGACGAACGGGCAAAAGGTCCTCCTGCATCCGTATTGGATACCGGACACAAAGGCCCTTCTCCGCCGCCAACGATGTGATCGAGCTGTCTTCCGGTATCCAGTCGGACGCCGAGACAATCTTCCCTCGGTGTTCAATCAGGACACCGTCATCCGCTAGAGCGAACGATGGCAGCTTCAGATCCGCACTCGTGCAGGCACGAAACGCCCAGCGGGCCAGCTTGCGGTTCAGTTGGTTGAAGACGTAGGGAATCTTGATGGCATTTCCACTACGGTCCGCCAACAGAACCGCTTCCGCTGGATCACATCCCTCTGAAGCGGGATCGTCCTCTCGCTCCAGAGAGTCGGGATCAAATGCGAGACCATCCTCGATCGTTGTAACCTCGGACTTGCCGATTACTTCGAACAGAGCCTGGTAGTCACCCTCGTCCCATGCCTTTCTCATTGCCTTGATTCGTTCGAGCGCCCACAGCTTCAGTTCAAACTGCAGCGCCTCTTCCGAAGCGTGTTCGATCAAGGTGTAGCTTGATCCAAACTCCGATTGCCGGGAGATATGCTTGATCCCGAGAATCGCCGGACCCGAGTACATACGGCCCGATGTGCCTAGTTGAGGAAAGAATCGAACTCCTCCCTTGAGGGCCGGTTTGCAAGCGCTTTCGGGCAAAATGACATCAATCGCGAGCCTGTCGGCCACACGATCACTCATTGCCTTCAATGCGCCTTTTGCCTGCTTCGGTTCGCTCGCGTCAAATGCCAGCCTAAACTGGCAAAAACGATTCGTGCCGATCTTCAGCTTCCGATAGAGGGATTCACGCGCCCATCCACGGCAATCGTTGGTGCCAAGGACATGATCCTTGACCACAGCGATGCGCAGGTCAGGTTCCTCGACCATCAGCTTGCAGTCGGAGACGAGAATCGCAAAGTACACGATTGCCGCCTCGGGCCAATGCTGAAAGCGCTCAGCGATTGGGCCGGCGTGCGCCTGGTCGACGAAGTAGAACTTGCCGTCTTTCGCCGACCCGCTGGCGCCTACCAGCTTGTACTCGACCCCACCGAAATGAAGACTCGCCATGCGGTTTTCGACCACAGACTGCTCATACGGCGTCAACTCATACGGCACGCTGACGCGTGCAACTTGGATGCCGGGATAGAGTTGTCCGAGGAGCTTTCCCTCGAGCGTATCTTTCCGTCCGAGCTTGGTTGGCTTGCGGGTCACTTCACCGGACGCATCGATCCTCAGTTCGAGAATCAGCTGTTGATCGAGTGCCGCGTTTTGTGTCCTGTTCGCTGTCATGTTCTCCTCACTTGTCTGGCGCTTCAAGACGAAGTGACTAGAGACTGGCTGACGCCGGTCTTCGATCTCCTCGCCTGGCCGCCCGGGTTAGGGGTGGGTGTAAGCCGAACCAGGCTCGAAATTCGACCGGGTCAGCGGAATTCCTCATCGCTCTCGCGATAAGGCGTCAAATGAGGCGACATGAGCCGTATTTCAGGTTTGTCTCCTCTTTGAATCCGAACTGACCTTTTTCGGCCCTACTTACGCAGGGGCCGTTTCACCAACGTCGGAGATCCTCCCTGTATCTCCGCTTCTGCCTTGTATGCGAGAACGGTATAAATCACGCCGTTCTTCGACTGAAACGCTTTGATCAGAGCATCGCCTTCACTTGGCACCTCCGCGCCAAGCTCGGGCTTCTCGATCGTCGATCCGTCCTTGGCAAGAAAGTACCGAACCCCCTCCTCCACCTGCCTGCGAGATTTGCGCGTACTCTTGGGCTTCGATACGTGCGTTGGTTGCGGCTGCATCTCCGCGACGCGGGCGAGCGTAGCTTCCATCACTGACCTCCCTTGTTTTGAGCTTTTTCATTCTCGAGAACTGCATCGGGAGCGTTTAGGATGCGATCACGGCGCTCACCGTCAATCGGCCGCTCACTGTACTCCGCGATCCACAATCCATCCGGATTCACGTCGGAACGCTTATCCGCGATGAGTCGCACCCGGTACTCGTTCACGAAATGATCCGTTGTCTCAGTACCGTTCGATAGATGGTGGACGTCTTTGACGCCGTAGACGAGATATGTGAGCGGCTCGCCCGCAACAGACTCGATTTGGCGAAGATGGAAGACGGACTGGATCTGGCCGTCGTCTATCTTGCCACGTGTGTTGTCGTCGCCCAGCGCCTTCAGCGTGTAGGCCCGCAGGTTGCGCGTCATCATGTTGAGGCTGCTCGCCCAATGGTCGTCTACGTCCGTTGGCGAATAGTTCAGATAGCTAGTGAGGAAACGCTTGACGAATGCCTCATCGAGGAACTCATCCGTGCCGCCGGTCGCGAGATCCGTCATCGAGCCCTTTGCGGGCTTGCCCACCACCGAAGTGTCGCCGTTAGGACCGATGCGAATCACCGTGGGCGGCTGCAAGCGAACGAAAACCGCAAAACCAATAGCGATTAGCGCAATCGGAATGGTCAAAAAAGCGAGGAGCCACGCGCGGTTCGCATTCGCTATAAGCGCTCCATCCATCTCGTAATACTTCGGCCTCGCAATTGCCGATTCGTCTGCTGGAACCGTGCTGGACTTCATGTGTCCTCCTATTCACGATCTGTCACACGTTTTGCAGCGCCCGCAACGCTACCTGCCGCGATTCGAGCAGCATGGTATGCAGTCCATGTGCCGAGGTTGTAGCGATGCACGCTCGGACCTCTTTTCGCTGGTACAGAAGGCCTCGGAGCGCCGCTGAGCTTGGTGCCTGTGCTGCTGAGTGAAATCACTGAACCACCGGAGTTCTCGGTGGCTACGGTGAGTGCTCCGCCGCTATCCTCGCCAGCGCTCTCCCTGCCCATCACATCACCGATCGAGCTGCGAATCTGGGCCGCATGACCCTCCAGTGTGGGTGCACTGTCGTTGAACCCAATGCTCGGTGTCGATGAGGATGCCGTGATAGACGCCGGTTGCGGCGGGGCAGGTATGTTTCCGCCCGTCGCGGCTGTGAGAGCACGCGCAGATCCTGCGGTCGCCACGCCGGACGCTGATCCCGTGGCGGTCGCACCCGCAGACCCAGTTCGCGCGGCGGCGATGCCGGCTGCAGCACCTTCAATTCCAGCCGCGCCCGCGGTTAGGGCGGTGACTGCTGTGCCCACCATCGCGACCGCCGTGCTTCCGACATCCCCACTAACGATGCGCTTAGCAATGAAAGGTATGATGGCGATAGCCAGAGAATAGACAATGCTCACGAGTCCAATCAGAAAGGAGCCCTCAAGATTCCCAAGGCCACCGAGAAAGTTGTTTTGGCTTAGCATCTGCCCAAGTTGGCCCATCTGAACAGCTGTGAGTAGCGCGCCAAAGCCGCCATACAGGATCGGCCAAGCATTCCAGATAAAGATGTTTTCGATATACGACTTGGCAAGGCGACTCGCGCCGCCGAGAGGCATCAGAGCAATAACCATCGGGCCGAAAATGTAGAGAATGCTGCCGTAGAAGATGTAGAAGAAACCAAAGATCACAACGACAATCGGATAGAGAAGGTAGGCAACTAGGATTAGGAGGCCATCGATCAGGCCCGCGATAGATCCGGTGATCAAGCCCCAGAGGTGTTGAACGCCGTCTTGAGTGAATTGTGTTTTGAGATCATTTCCCCAGTTGCCGAGAACATTTCCTCCGGACGCACTACTTACCCAATTCCCAGCGTTTACGAATCCTTGGTTGATCGTTGCAAACACGGTTCCGTAGTTCATGACGACGACCGCGGTGACGACATACTTGATCAGACTTGTGCCCAATCCCCGTACATCCCCGCCGTGCATGGCCGAGTGATAGACCTGCCACAGAAAGCCCACGAGTAAAACGGCGTATGCAACGTTCTGCATTCCGGCGGTAATGCCCGTCGAGTCGATGCCCAACCTTGCCTGCGTCAGAAACCGCTCGAACAGGTTCAACTGTGTCGCCTGAAAGAACGCGAGCATCGACTCGGGATGTAGATGGGCGTACACCATGCGATTCACCTGTTGGTCAGTGCGCCGTTGATGAGGCCGTTGTTGGTCGTATTGTCAGTGGTCGCGAGCTTCGTGATTTTGCTCTGATTGGCGAGATCGATGCCGCGGGTTCTCATCAGTTCGGCCAGAGCCGCCTGTGTGAACGCATTGGCGCGCACAACCCATACGTCAGCTTCAGCCTCAAGGATTTCCGCGCTCCCTGGAGCTGCCTGTGAAATCTGTTGTCCCATCTGGTTCGCTTCGTTCAGTTCCGCATCCGCAAGCGCATCGATTTCGATGGCCCGCTTCATTGCATCCTGAGCCTGGGCGTCCGTCATGTCAGTCATCGTTCGCACTTCTGGAGAAGCTGTGTTCTGTGGCATGACGATGCCATAGACATTCTGAAACTGCCCAGAAACGATGGATACATTTCCTGCGTTACGTGAGAGCAGCAGGGATTCTAGGCTTTGCGATTGTGGCAGGGTGGCGCTCGAAACGTTGACGCGGAACATACCACTGACCTGGTTAAACTGATTCTCAAACTGCACCACGGAAGTCTTGGCCTGATTGATGGCCGTGAGCGGGTAGATCACTTGCTGCTCATACTTCGCCGTACTCTGCTCGTACTGATTGATGGTCCTGAGCGGCGCAGCAATATAGGTATTCATCAGCGACTGCATTTTGGAGAGCGCGGCCAGGATCGCGGCCGTGTCGATGCCGAATTGCCCATTCGCGTGTGTGGGCATAAGGGCGACTACAGCGAGTACTACCACTGCCACTTTCAGCAGATTCGGACGGTACCAGGGTTGTACATCGCTCTTGGTCGCTCCAGAGGACTCTGCGTGCTTCGACAGTTCTTGTAGAGGACGGAATCTGCGCCGCCAAAAGAATGACCTGCGCTGCTTATTCGGATTCTTCTTTGGATCCGTCATATAGATGCTCCTTAGCGGGCTGTCAGCGCCCCGGTGATGAGGCTGTTGATGCCCCCGGTTGCCGCGGTCCGGCGTTTGACAAGAACGTTGTCGTGCGCGATGCGGCCCGCTTCCTGGCGCAACTCCGCCGCAAGCATTTTCTGCATGTACGCCTGGCAGCGGAGGTTGGCGACCTGTGCCTGCGCAGTCAAAAAGGGATTGGAACCGGGGGTGCTAACAGCGACCTGGTTCTCCATCTGATCGGCAGTCTGAAGAATGACATCTGCGCCTTGATCGGCGACTAGGGTTGTCTTCAGATTCTCCTGCCCGAGTGCGTCGTCGACGTCCATCATCACGCGATCTTGTGGAGACGCCGCATTGACTTGAGGGATCGCGCCATAGTTCGACGTGAAACTCGCCTGAAGGGCCGGAATCTGCGACGACAGCCGGCTGTGCAGGACACTTTCGAACTGTTGAGGTCCAGGAGTCACGGCGCTCGTGAAAGGCGTATTGAACACCTGATTCATCTCGCCGCGATAGGTATTGATCGAGTTCGCGACAAACCCGCGAGCCTGATTGATCGCCGCCAATGGTGCGACCGTAGTCTGGTATAGCTTCTGCATCTGCTGAGCAACCTGATTGATCTCGCTGAGTGAACTGCCAATGTCGTTCTGAATTGAACTGAAGATCGCGTCAAAGACACTGAGGAATTGCCCATGGGCCAGCTTCGGCAGGGCAAAGCATGTTTCGACCAGAAGGACCCCAATGAGCACTCTCCTCTTCCAGGCTCTCGGCTTTGGAGCGAACTCCAGATTGCACTTATAAGGCTCTCCATTGAGGAGCGGTGTCGCTTCGGGTTGGGCACGGTCCGTCATTGTTTTAGCGCCTCCTGCATCTCCCCGGACAGTTCAACCGGCAACGGCGCCAGTTCCGCCAGGCCGCGCGGATAGCGTACAGCCAACTCTTCGTAAGCCTGAATCAGCGGTAGCTGCTGGTGCTGGCGAAGCCACCACTTCCGGAACGACCGCTCCCGCGCATACGTGGTCGTGATCCAGTAGTCCACGGGACTGGGAACGATGCGGATAGCGTGAGTTGATTCCGCCTTCTCACCGATCGCGATGAGGAATTCGGCGCTGTGCCCTTTCTTCGGGTGCGCGAAAGTCTTGATCTGATTCAGCGCAGTGTCATTCAGGTGGACGTGCTCCCGGAGCGCGGTCATATCGCCCGGCTGCTTGCCAATGATCTTCGTGGTCGCGTTCTTGACGATGCCGGCGCCATGCTCATTGGGACGGTCGGGCGTACCGACAAAATCCTCCGGCGTCTGACTGATTCCCCAAACACTTGCATTGCGCTTGCGCGCGGTGCGAAACAACTGCACAACCACGCCGGCGAGGATCGGAGATTCGAGCAGCGCCCAGCATTCATCGAGCAGGACGATGCTTGGCTGGCCCGTCATCCCCGATGCGCGATATGTGGCTGTGTGCGCAATCAGGAGGCTCATGGCCCGTTCCAGGCGGGGATCGTCTTTGAGCTTCTCAACATTGAAGTAGAGCCAGGGGTTATTCAACTGGACCGTTGTGGGTCTGTCGAACAATCGCGCATACGGTCCTTCATCGACCCATGCACGCAACTTGGTCGAGGCCATCTGCGCCATCGCGTTGATCTTCTGATTGCGATCCCGATCCTGCCAGTGCGCCAGTTCCGCCGCCAAGTCGCCGAAGAGTGGAATTGGATTTGAGGTTTTGGCGCTGCATCTCTTGTAAGTTGAAGCGATGGCCTCAAGCAGTACGCTATCGAGCAGGTCAATATCGAGATCGGACGGGGTATTCTCGCCCAACATGTGCCGAGTCAAATTCTTCAAAAATGAAATCTGGTCGTTCGAGGGTTTCCTCTCCCCTTGAGGCAGATCCCATGGGTTGATCGTCTGGTCACTGTCGAGCGACATCTCGATCATCTCGCCGCCCATCACTTCGACAAGCGGTTGATACGAATCCCCACGTTCCAGGATCGAAATCAAGGGGTTCGCACGGGCCGCCATCAACAGCATTTGCTGTGCGGCAAGGGTCTTGCCGCCGCCGCTCTTCGCCATTAACAGTCCATTCGCATCAGATAGATCGGGATCGAACATCGAAAACGGAATAAGCTGGCGGTACGGTGTCTCGAAGAGAATCAGAGGGCTTCTACGGGTCCCGGTCCAAGGCATTTCGACGGGAACAAGGTCGGCGGCATTCGAGGTAAGCATGTCCTGATCTCGTTTGTCGGCCTCGGCCATTCCTGGCAGCGTCCCCAGAAAGATGCGACGTTTGGCGATCGTTTCCGAGACGGCCTTTGCACCATTCATGTGTGTGAAGGCGTTCAGGACCTCTTGTGTGCGATTAGCCAGTTCCCGCTCCGACCGTTCAAGATCGTGAAGAGTGATTGCCGGCTGCGAAGTGCGCACTACGACTGAGAGACTCAGCTTGGCCGTCTTCAGAGAGGAAGAAATGATGTCCCGCTGAACCTGGATGAGCTGCGTTTGGGCAACTTCGGCCTCCGGATTCGATTTGAAGTTTCCATTCGCATCTTTTTGCGCGGCTGTCATCTTCTGCAGTCGCTTCTTGTAGCTCTTAAGGACCTTGACCTGATCCGGAATGACCACTTGGCTGCTGACCACGATGGGGAAACCGAGTGTCGAGAAGTTTTGCAACATCCCCGGGAAGGTCGCATCTGGAAGTTCCTTGAGGCTGACCACCGCGTAGAGATATCCGTCGACATTGAGGTAGGTCTCGGTCTCGTTAAGGATGCTTGCCTCGCTCGCCTGTTCCCGCGCACTGCGGTATTCGATCATCTCCTCTCCAGGCACATAAGGCCGACGATCGCGGCGCATCGGGTGCTGCGCCTGCTTGAGCTCCTCGAAGAGTTCCTGTGTCGAGAGTCTCCGCGGCCCGAGGCCGGCCGCCTCCATCGACCCCTCGATGCCCCGGAGGATGGACTCAAACTCCGCCAGATAGGTCTCGTGCTCCTTCCGCGCACGCTGGATGGCCTTCTTCTGGCTAAGAGTGAATCCACCAATGCTGTTGTTCTGCTGAGTGGAGTGATAGAGCTCGGCGTGTATCCGCGGATCCCAGACCAAATACACATGCAGCCGATTCTCGAAGAAGAAGCCGTTCTGCTCCTTCTCTCTCCACATTCGGAGCCGATGGGAATCGAGTGCCATGACCTCTGACTGCTCTTTCCGCTGCTCGTGAAGGTAGTTGTCGAGAAGATCACCGAGGCGCTCCGAGATCTCGTAACGGAGCTGAACGCGCATGCTGACGTCTGGAACGCTCCGGAAAAGCGCTTCCAGCATCGATTTGTTCTGGTTGCGATCGCTGTCCGTGGCAAAGTATGTGAGGATCCCGCGCAGCTCATAACCGGCGACAAAGGCCCCATTGGTACGGACCATGATGTTGTCGCCGAGAGGCAAGTCCCGTAGCGCCAACAGCTCGCAAACAGCGGGCGCTCTGAGCCTTCTATCGTGTTCTGCTTGAGTCACTGGCATAGCTGACCTCTCCCTGAAGGGCTCCGACCCCTTCGATCTGCAGTTGCTGCTCCACGATCCGCGCGAGCGGCACGATCTCCTCATGAATGCGTGCCGCGAAGATCACACAGGCAAATGTGATTTGTGCTGCTTCCGCATCGAGGACAGCAAGCACGGTTCCGTTCTTCTGTGTTGTGATCGATGCCTGCATCGTCTACTCCTCGTCTTCGACCAGGTAACTTTCCTTCAGTTCCGAATCTCGTTCAAGTGCGCACCACGCCTTAGGGGCAAAAAACGAACGGACCAAGTCGGTGAGATACCCTCGCGGCCTTCCGTACTTGAACAAGATCAGGAACGGCACAGCCAAACCAGGGATGATGAACTCCATAAAAATGTTGAGCGGGATGCCAAACACATGCGCGTTGCCGCTCACAAAATGCGCGAGAAGGTTCATCAACGCAGCGAGCGCGAGCACCAGGATCAGGTCCTCGAACTCCAGGCCCAGAAACGTTACCTTGGTATGAAGGTTGCGGTGAACCGGCGTCATATCGAGACTCATGGCTCTACCCCCCAACTCCGTGCGCTTGTGTGACCATCGACTCGGCGAGGCGAACCATGCCTGAAACCATCAGGGCAGCGAATGCTGCAACGAACTTCCTGATCCAGCTCGAGCCGGGATAGATTTCCGAGACCACTCCGCCCATGTGCAAAGCCATGGCGGCCAACTGCGTGAGCGCAAACATGGGCAGAATCACGTTGGCCGTCCAGTTCACAAGGCTCATTGTCGCCATCCAGAACGCGTCGGCATTGGTCGCGCCTGTGTGCTGTACAAAACCTTCCAGCGCCCGCAAGATCCCCGAGCACATCAGCGAGGCGAAGCCTCCATACAACGGCTGCTCGAAAGGGCTGCCCTTGCTGTAGCGATACACGGCTCCTGCAAAGAACAGGCCTGCCATCGTTGGCATCATCGTGTTGCCGGCCCAGGAGGCAAGGTTCGTAATGGCTCCATCGAGACTCATGCATTGCTCCTCATGCCGCCATCGCTCGAAAGAGCGAAAGAAGGCCGCTCACGCTCAGGAAAGAGATCGCGGCGAAAATCTGCCTGGTCCACGGTCTATGGCGGACGTAGTTGATGACGGCTCCGACACAGGCGAGTCCCGCTGCTGCCGGCAAGATCTGTGCGGCTATGTAGTTCCACAGGGAGGAGAGCATGTCGGTCATCGCGTACTGTCCTCCCGAGTTCCATCCCTGAAAGAGCTGCATTGTTGCCGAAAGAGACATTAGGAAGAGAGCAGCAATGATCGAGCCCAGAGGGTTCTCTCCTGCGGCTCCATCGAGTGTTGCCTTTAGGACGAAATACGCCGCAAGGACCGGCACCAGCCTGGCAACGACGATCTGATTGACGAAGTTCTTGAAGACTGTCTCCATACTGGCCAGCCAGCTTGTGCTCACCGATCCGCTCGCGGCTGGAATGTTGACTCCTTGCGCGCCGATCCATGAAAGCAGCTGCGGGAGAGTAAGCAGAACGATGGTCCACAGGATCCACTTGCCGCTGCGGCCGTTTACGTGGAAGTTGATCCCGCCTTCATGCCGCAGGCTCACTCCCGCGGCTGCCAGCGTGCAGAACGCCGCCGGCACCGCGAGATCGAGCAGCACCTGGAGAAGGTCGAGGAGGAACTGCGGCGTCTGCATCGCTGTCCGCTTTCGCTACTGAATTCCCTGAGCCTGAGTAATGAAGCCTTCGGCCATTCTTCCGAGACCGGAGATCACCATGAGAGCGACGCCGGAGACGCTCCATCCCATGTAGCCGCGTCCGGATTTGAAGTGCCATCCCGCTATGCCGAGGCACGCAACCGCGATAACCGGCGCGATGACATTGCAGCCCCAGTTCACGATGTTCAGAACCGTGCCTTCGACAGTGGTCGCTTGCTGGCCCTGTACCGCCTGACCAAATGCGGGCTGTGTACCGAGGTTCTGCGCTTTGGCAGCAAACGGTGCGGCAAGGTTGCCAATGAGGATCAAACCGAGCGCGAACTTCAGGGCAATGTGTATCCAGTTAATTTCGTCAGGGCGGTAAACAACGATCGTGGAGGTTGGAGCGGACACTTGGGAGCGCCGCCAGAAGGCCAGTGCGGTTCTCATACGTTTTCTCTCCTGGACCCGGCTGCTCGAGGCATCCGTGTCGAGCGAGAGAATCGGTCGGAACTGAAACTCGGTCAAATAAGCTGGTCTGGACCGGGATGGAACCCGGGTTTATCTTCAATCACCTGAGGATCTTCGCCCGTGGGACAACGTTCCCGCTGTCTTTCCGTCTTCCGGAGGGTTGGCTCAATTTGGAAAAATCGAGCTAAAATCGCAATCGAGGAACCCGGTGTCGCAAGGTGTCGCCAGGTCACGGACAATGGCATGGCATCCGTATCGCAGCTGAACCCGTATCAATGCGACCAGTGCGGCACAGCGAACATCGTTGCCGCACCCGTCCTCTATCAGCAGGGAACGCATACCTACTCCACCAGGTTCTATTCGGGGACGACCCAGTCCTTTTCAGCACGGGCAGCCACGCCACCTCGCCCCAAGGGCTATATATGGCCACTATTGGTATGGGGCCCGACGATCCTCATTCTTTCTGTGTGGACGGTTGTAGGTATTAGCTCGATCTATGAGCACCCCATTGCGACTGCGCTACGTCCTAGTTCTGTCGCCGTGTTCCTTTTCCTTGCTGCAGGGTCTCTCCTGGGCATGGTCTTCAGCCTGCGTAGAATAGCGCGGTACAATCGCGAGGTCTATCCAAGGCTCCATTGGAACTGGGAACATACCTATATATGCAAGCGTTGCGGGCGGTTCCGCCTGATTCCTTCGTAGCTCAGTCTGAAACTCTCCTTGCAATCGTTCTCATGTGCCCACTGCCGATCTTTGCTCAATTTCCGAGTTGGGCAACCGGGGCCGACAATGCCTCAAATCGCACATTGGGTAATTGGGGCGTTGATTTGCTCAATTGTGAAAACCGGTCATCGGGACCGATCTTCGCTCAATTCGGAATTGGGCAATCGGGACCGACAATGCCTCAAATCGCACAGTGAGTCATTGGGACGGTCATTTCCTCATTCGCGAAAATGGGTCAGCGGGACCGATCTTTGCCCAATTCCACTTTGCGGCATCGGGACCGAAGATTGCTCAATCCGCACTCTGGGACATGCGGACCGATCTCTGCCCGAGCAGGATTTGCGCCTTAAGGAGGAGGCTTGTACGCTGTCAACCAATCGCATTGAGAATGCGACCACAATGGGGGTTCTGATCGTCCGGCAGTCATCCGGTTGAACCATCGCCATCACGAGAACGCCCTGGCACTGGGGCCAAGGCGCAGAGAAGAAGCCGGGATCCGTGTGGCGATTTATTGAGCCGTCGGAGCTATCTTGTGAATCTCAGAGGGCCTCTGTTCGTGCTTTGTGAACACGACGTAGATCTTTGTGTCCGCGGGCACGGACACGACCAACCGGCTGTTGACATTGAGGCTCATCACCTCGGAGTCACCCGCGGTGCCGACATTTTCGGCCAACCGCTCACGCAGCATATCGTTTTCCGAGAATGCGGCGCTAGAGTTGTTTCCAGCCACTTCTGCAAGGACCGAGCCGAGTCCTGACGCCGCACGTACAAGGAAGTTCTTGCCCGTGTTCTTCCCAGACACGCTTCCTTTTATTGGTCCAAGGTCCAGTCCGGTGCCAACCGCGTCGATCTTCTCGCGCGCGCCGTCAAGCAGTTCAATCTCGTCGAACTTTATGTTGACCAGTCCGCTTCGATCGGCCTGCTGAAGCTGACCGTACACGCGCGCACCGGCCGGAACAATGATTCTGTCACCGATTGCGTAGGTGTATTCGACAACCGCCACGACGGGGGCCAGCACCGCACTCGATATCTGCGTCTCGAGCTTCGCCTGAATGCGCGTCCCCGGAGTCAATTCCAGCCGAGGAGCACCGTCATTATCGGCGTTGGCTTCGGGCGCTACCATTGCTTGGTTTTGCGCCACACTCCGCACAAAGATCAGAGACGGCTCCTTTAGACTGTTTTGCTGGGTCTTCGGCGTTTCTGCGGCCGGTGTTCCGCCATAGGGTGCCGGATCTACCCACTTCTGCTGCGTGTCCGCGAAGGAAGGTACATTGCCCAGAGAACTGGCAACACCCGGCTTGCCCGCGGGTGGCTTCATCGCCGCTCCATTCTCCAAAGAACGAGTTCGCCGGATGTCACTCGGCCCAAGCTGCCCACTGCTATTGTCGGGCGCTGGAGTACGAACTGTATCCATAACAGGCGTAACACTCTCTTGGGTCGCCTTCGACTTCTCCTGATTCGATTGCTGAGAGGATGGCTTCACTGCTGCCAACTTCTTTGAAGACTTGTTGACGACGGCTGTGGAGACAAAGAAGAGCACCGCAACCGCGAGCCCTCCTCCGAGGAGAAGCAGCTTGCCTTTGGTTATTCCGTCTGCTCCCTTGATGGCGCCTCGTGTCGCAAACTTGGTGCCTGGTTCCGCCCTGACCTCGCGGTCGACCGGGTCGGACGCCTGCACGAATAGTTCGGAGGCCTTCGGCTCAGGAGTCTCCGCGACTTGCGTAGGCGATTCTCCGCTTCCATTCTTATTGTTGCCATTGATGTCCATAGGATCGGAACTCCCTTCTACTTGCTGTCGCCGGAAATGGGCGGAGTAAATGGCAGGCGGATCAAAAGGGGGCGATCTACCTGGTCAGCCTGCGCGATCTGCAGAAACAGCCTCTCTGTTGATTCTTTGAAGTTGGGCCGGTCGAAGACGACGACCCCATCGGCACGCTCTCCGGACTCCAGGCGAGTCGTGCTCAGTCTGTAGTCTCGAATCTCCAACTGATCGGAGATGATTCCTTTGCCTTCCTTCTTCTTCTTCGTTGCTTTGCGACCCGTCATCTGGATCTGCGGCGGCACAATTTCGATCGCCTGATTCGAGCTGTTCAAGACGGAGTAGGAGATCATGGTCTCGTTGCTCAACTGCCGCACGTCGCCGATCGATGTTTCGATCTCCTTGTCCTCCCATTTCGTCCACTTCGGAGCATTCACGTTCTCCTGCTGCTTGAATGCTTCATCGAGACTCGACAGCGGCATTGAGCTGGCTCCGGTGATTCCGCCAACTCTGCCACGATCCGGCTCCTTAGCCGGCGCGCTCGGCGCTACCGGAGATTCGGAATCAGCCGAGATAAGGAAGCTTCGCGCCGTCCTGTATTCGATCAGGAAATCAACCGGCTGCGCCTGATTCGGGCTCCCCACGCCCGCGCTGACCAATTCCAGCGTGACGTGCTGGCCCGATCTGGTTGCGATCAGGAGGTTCGACTGCGCAGCGTCTTTCGTAATCGGCTTAATGTAGACGTACTCCGGTTCGCCTTCGTTGTGCTCGGCCTTGAACTCACCGGGACTTCCCAGAATGACCGACGTGACCTCTTCGGGCATTCGAATTGTCGATTCAAACTCCGGCCGCAGGTGGAGAATCGTGACCTCTCGCGGTTTGATTGTGATCGTGGCGACACGCGCCCCGACTGGAGCATCGCTGGCGCTGAGCCGCAGCGGAATAAGAAATGCGATGGGGATTAACCAGCGAAGTTTCATCGGGCGGACCTCCTCGGCGGCCTAGCGGCCAGATACCTGCGAAGCACGTATTGCCTGCGCACAGCGTGCACGTAGGCCACAACATCCTGATTGCGATAATTCAGTTGCTGGCGTGCGATGTTGCGGTCGCCGGCGTAATAGGCCGCCGAGACCAGACGCAGATCTCCGTGGAACTCCCACATCAGCGCCGTCACGTAGCGCGTGCCCGCCGCGATGTTCTGTTCTGCATTGAAGGGATCAAACGCGCCGTAGCGTTTTGCTGTCGCAGGCATGAGTTGCATCAGCCCCATCGCTCCCTTGTTGGAAACCGCCCGAGGATTCCATCGCGACTCCACGTCGATCAACGCGGCAATCAACTCGGGCGGTACACGATAGCGGGCAGCGTACTTTCTTACAAAACCCGCAGCCGGAGCAGGATCGGCCTGCCTAACCGCAGAGCGCGGAAACACGAACAGGAGTACAAGCAAACACCGGATCATGATGCCGCCCCTCCGCGTGCCGCCAAGGTCTGCGCGAATCTGACTCCGTCGTCGAGGAGGCTCTTGAATCCCTCGCGGAGCAAGAGGTGGCGGCGGTCCTTCTCGGTCTTGGCCAAAAAAGGAAGCAGTACATCGCGGTGTTCCTCAGTCACGTGGTCGGTCCCGAGCAACTCGAGAGCTTTGGCGAAGTCGATCATCTCCGAGACAGACGGCGGCTTCTCAAGCGAATAATTGCGGAAGGAAAGAGCTATCCCTGCCATCTCCCGATGAAACGTCTCGTCGGCTTCGGGCGTGCGGCTGGCGATGATCTCAGCCTCGCGCGCTGGTGTGGGATGCTCGACGCGGACATAGAGGCTACGTCTCCGAATCGGATCGCCCAATCTGCGCTCTTCGTTGCTGGTGAGGACAACGAAAGGAATGCTCTTCGCCCTGACGGTCCCAAACTCGGGAATCGAGAGCTGCCAGGCGGAAAGTATTTCCAGCAATAAAGCCTCAAATCCCTCGTCGACTTTATCTATTTCGTCAATCAGCAAGACGCATGGCTGCTCGCATTCGAGTGCGCGCATGAGGGGGCCAGGACGAAAGAAGTCCCGCCCCTTGAGATTCGTCTGCACGTCTTGCCAGTTCTCGTGCTGGCTTCTCGAGAACTCCATGTAGAGTCGCTGCAGGCTTCCGTCGAAACGACCGATGGCTTTGTCTTCGGTCACGCCCCGATAGCACTGCAGCCGTTCCACGTGAGTCTGCGCTGCGGCTGCGACCGACAGGGCTAACTGGGTCTTTCCTGACCCGGCTGGCCCTTCGAGCAGCAACGGCTTCTGCAGCTTGGCAGCGAGAAAGACAACCTGGATCATCACCGGATCGATGAAGTAACCGGTCGCCTCGAGTTTGCCGGCGAGTTGGGCAAGCGAATCAAACATTGCGCTCACCTCGCGATCCAATCGGAGCGCATGCCGCGATGAGGTTGCCTGCCTTTCGTTGGAACCTTAGCGAACCGCCCATCCCGGCGATCGCTCGTTCCCAGACATTCGCCAGTAGCCCGCGAGCCCCCGTCCAGACGGATTGGCCGCAGTACACACCGATGCGCCCATCCAGAACGGTCAGCGAGATAGCGATCGCGAGATTCGCCTTATTCGTAGTCACGGAACCTCCCCAAGATCACGGACAGGATGAGGCAGCTTAAAAACTCGGTCAAATTTCTCGGTTTTTCTTCGCCCGTTCAGACGATCTAGTACGGGACCGGTGCGACGGAGTGGCCGAACGGGGTTCTACATCCGGAGCGCTTGATCGCGCTTTCAACCAAGCCGCGAAGTCGTGGGGGTCGAATCGAACCGAATTGGCGATCCTCAGCGACGGAATCTCACCGGTTGCGGCCAACTTGTAGATTTGTTTCTCTGAAAGGTCGAGAATCTGGGCAATATCGTTCGCTCTCAGCGCCCCTCGCTTCTGCTCAAGGATCTGCTCGATAAGCATTCAGTCCTCCTGTTCGCCACGCCGGAGATCAAAAGAATGGCGAAATTACCATCGGCTGAAATGAGATTTGGGTCAATTTCCAAGGAATGTGCAAGCGCTGCCCGAAAGAAAACGCCGAAGACCGTTCTTCGGCGTCAAGATCACACGACACTGCGGGTCCTCGATTTGCGGGCCGGTAAACGACGGGTTCAGGCGGCGGCCGGAGGCTGCTCTGCTACTCTCTTGCGGTTTGCGAACGTGGGTCCGGTGAAGCTCGAGTTGACCTTGTGGATCACTTCGTCCCTCCTGGCCGGCTTCAGGTAACGGATGATGCTATCCATCGTGGTCTGGCCCATCCAAGCCATCACCGTCTTCAGATCCACCCCGGCGCGGAGGTGAGTCGTGGCAAACGTCGCTCTGAACTTATGAAGCCAGAAGTCGCCGGGCGCCATTCCGGCTCTGTTTGCATTTCTCTTGAGCGCACGGATCATATGCGTGTCTGGCTTCCCACTCTTGGTGCTGAAGACGAGTGCGGAGGGTGCGGCGCGCTTTGTTGGGAGAGTTTTCCGATAAACTTCGAGGGCTTTGAGCAGTTCATCCGGGACAGGCACTTCGCGCTCTTTGTACGCCTTCGGCGACCAGTCGAATTGGGGCTTCCAACGCATCTCGATAACGTTTGCTCGGAAGCGGACGTTGTCCCAGGTGACGTACATCGCCTCCTGCTCTCTGAAGCCACTCATCAGCAGGAAGTCATAGAGCATCCGGTGGTATAGAGAGCAGACTGCGTAGAGATTTGTCAGCTGGTCATCCTCATAGATCTCCACTTCCGTTTCGACGAAGCGAGGCTTGTCGTTCTTACCCACGAGCTTCGGTACACCCTGCGACTCCAGAAAAGTCAACACGCACGCGAATTTGTTGTGAACCGTACGCGGCGCCAGCTTTTTCTTCTCGCGGAGGAAAACGGCATAGCGCAACAGATCGATCCGTTCGACATCCTCAGAGCATCTCTTGTCGCAGGATTGCAGGAAGTAGGTCAGAGATGTTCTGTAGCCGACATGGGTTTTCTCCTGACGTGAGAGCTTGATCTCCTCAAGAAAGTCGGCGATTGCAGAGCGGAGGGGATACTGAGTTGGGTCTTCTTTCGGGGCCTGAACTTCCAAGCCCTGCGCGCGGGCCTCCAGTTCCTTGAGCTTGCGGATCTGGCTGTTGAAGGCGACCGTGGCATCGTTCCCGACGGAGAGGCGCTTCCGTTGGCCCTTCTCGCGCCACTCGAGGTAGTAGGAACCCTCACGATGCTTTTGGTGCTCGCCGTCGACAATTACCCAGTCGGGTTTAATGCGGCCGCTGCCGTTGGCAACGACGGGACAGTAGCGTTTTCCTTGGGGCGTCTTGATTCGCTTGGTGACGTTCACTTCCATGGGGACAACTCCTGGCCAAAGCGGTATCACCCCAGGTATCACCCTTCGGAAATTCAGTCCAATTGGTTGATGTATAATGGGTTTATCGGCGCGGGGTCTTTCCTTCGAATCCCTCCGCCCCGACCAATAGAATCAAGAAGTTGACTCTAAGGTCGGTTGACCCGGAACCCCACTAAACCCCACGCGAGCATATTCGAGGAGTTTGGTATGGGCTTCGAGCTTGCTGTCCATCATTCCTTTCCCGTAGACATTCATGATTGTGGTGACGTCCGCATGGCGCATCATCTTCTGCTGCACCCCCTACTGCTGTTCCCACAGCATCAAGCCAGCTGCGGAACGTATGGCGGAAAGTGTGCCAGTCCAACCGCGGGGTAGTGTCCAGTAAGTTTCGCAGTGCGCCGGGAGACCGGCAAGGAGTAGTCGGTGGAAGTCCGACACGATGAAGGCGTAGCGAGCCACATCGGCCCCAAGCCGTGCGTCATCACCCGCGAGGGTGTGGGCGAAGCGTCGGTAGGGGAGATCACAGGCCAGCCATTGAGCCGCGTAAGGATAGAGTCCGGGCGCCGACGCTGTTGCGAAGGCGGAAGGCAACACGATGAGACGCGTGATCGCGAGCATCTCATTGGCTCGGCGTGGTCGGAGAACCTGGCACGTGAAGAAGCTTCTTGCGTGGGAACCGGGAGATCCCAAGTCCGACCAGCAGGGAAGAGCCTGCTGGTCCGCGCCGTGAAGGCGAGGAGCCGTAACCGGTGATGCACGGGCATGGGAAGTCAGACTCCGCTATAGTAGCGAAGAAGTCCGCGAACAAGGCCGGTCTGCCGGCGGCGGAGCGGATGGAGTCAAGGGCGGAGACCGAGGGAAATGCGAACCAGCAAAGCACGTGCCGGGCACAGAACCGGGCAAGCGTGTACCAGGCGCTGGAACGCATACGGCAAGTAGCAAGGACAAGGAAGAAGGAGCAGTTCACTGCGCTCTTGCACCACGTCAACATCGATCTACTTCGGCTGGCCTACTTCGAACTCAAGCGAAAAGCTGTGCCGGGCGTGGATGGGTTGACTTGGGATGAGTACGGTGCGGACTTGGATGGCAACCTTGCAAGCCTGCATGGCCGTGTTCAACGTGGAGCGTATCGGGCATTGCCGTCGCGACGACGGTATATCCCGAAGCCGGATGGCAGGCAGCGGCCTCTGGCCATCGCTGCGCTGGAGGACAAGATCGTCCAGCGTGCGGTAGTCGCGGTGCTGAACGTCATATACGAAGAAGAGTTTCTGGGATTCTCGTATGGTTTCCGACCCAAGCGCAGCCAGCATGATGCGTTGGATGCGTTGGTAGTCGGAATTACCGGCACCAGAGTGAACTACATCCTTGATGCGGACGTTCAGAGATTCTTCGACTCGGTTAGTCAGACATGGCTGATCCGATTTCTGGAGCACCGGATCAAGGACCAGCGCATCATTCGCCTGATTCAGAAATGGCTCAGAGCGGGAGTTCTGGAAGACGGAGAGGTCAAGGTTAGTGATACAGGCACGGGGCAAGGATCGGTGATATCGCCGTTGCTCGCCAACGTTTATCTTCACTATGCTTTTGACCTCTGGGCTGAGCGCTGGCGACGGCGCGAGGCTACGGGAGACATGATCTGTGTGCGATATGCCGATGGCACGCCGGTACAGATGTCCAACTTAAGGGGTGCGAGTCCCCTGATCCCAATCGTCCGTTCGGGGATCTAGCAGGAGGTCGGGTTGGCGGCGTGAGCCGGCGGCCTAAGTG
>Ga0209581_1000286_pt1 | contig 136784 bp, 120 predicted proteins | sample Coa_R2_FD_187160 | JGI IMG/M metagenome (GOLD analysis project Ga0209581, IMG submission 187160) | Surface soil microbial communities from Centralia Pennsylvania, which are recovering from an underground coalmine fire - Coalmine... | ecosystem: Environmental > Terrestrial > Soil > Unclassified...
AGCTACCAGACACTAAAAGCCTCAAATTTCGGGCTCATCCCGCATTGGAATCGAAAGCCGTTTTCAGGCTCATCTCGTATTGGAATCAATTCTCGATTTCAGGCTCATTTCTGGATTGGAAAATGCTCGGCCTAACGCGCTACAAGTAAATCGGCTCCAGCTTGTTCACGATATACGCGCCCGAGCGCTCGTAGCTCACCCGCGGCCCCTTGCGTGCGGTATCCAGGTCCACGCAGATCCACCCTTTGAAACGGACCTGCTTCAGGATGCGGTGCAGCGCCGGAAAGTCGATCTCCCCGTCGCCCAGGTCGTAAATGCTGGCGAAGAACCGCGCCTGCTTGGAGTCCTTCTTATACACGGTTCCGTTGTCGAGCACCACGTCTTCGGTTGGAGTGGTCCACTGGGCATCCTTGTAATCCATGTAGGTGATGCGGTCCTTGTACTTCTGGAACTTCTCCACTACGTTGCTGCCGCCCAGGTGCAGGTGCGCCGTATCCGGAGAGAAGTGGAACAGCTTCGGATCCGTCATGGCCATGCACTTGTCCACCTCGTCCGGCTTCTCCACCATCTCGTCCAGGTGATTGTGCAGCCCCGCCCGGAAGCCCATGTCGTTGGCCAGCGCGCCGATCTGGTTGAAGGTCTCGCACATCTCCTTGAAGGCCACATCCCAGGACGCACCCACCCTTTGCCGCCCCGGCGGGAAGACGCACAGATCCGTGGCGCCGAAGTTCTTCAGAAACTCCATGGCGCGCTTCGCGTCCGCCAGCACCTTCTGCCGCTGGGCCGGGTCCTGCGCCGGCCCGCCGAACGAGATCGTGGCCACGTGCAGGTTGCGTTTGGAAACCTCCTTCTCCATTTGCGCCGTCGTGATGTTGTAGGTCTTCAGCACGCCCGGAAAACCCGTCAGCCGGATGCCAATGAACCCGGTGTCTTTCATCACGTCCAGCACGTCGGTGAAAGGCACCGGCCGGAAATGGCTCCACAGCCCGAGGCTCAAGGCCCAGCGGATATTGCGGTTGGCTGGCAGCCGGCCGGCGGCGGCCGCCAGGCTGGCCGATAAAGTTCCCAAGAATTCGCGTCGATTCATAAGACCCTCGTAATCTCTCAAGCAACCCGGTACTTGCGTACCGCTTCCTCATCCAGTTCGATTCCCAGGCCAGGCTCCTGCGGAATGTCCAGGTAACCGTCCCGCGCGCGCAGTTTTTGCTTCGTGATCGCCTCCCGCAGGTTGGTCTCTTCCTCCGCCACGAACTCACAGATCAGCGCGTTGGGGATCGAATTCAGCCAGTGCAGCGCGGCGGTCACATTGATGTACGTCGTAAAGCCATGGTTTGCGACGGGCAGCCCTCGGTCCCAGGCCAGCGCCGCGATCTTGATCGCCTCGGTGAACCCGCCGCAGCGCGTCAGGTCCACCTGCACCACGTCCACGCGTCCCCGGTCCATCAGTTCCAGGAAGGAGTTGCGGTTGCTCTCTTCCTCTCCCGCGGCGATGCGCACGTGCGTGGCTTCCGCCAGCTTGCGATACCCGTCGTAGTCGTCCGGGCGGAGGGGCTCTTCCAGCCAGAAGATGTTGTACTCGGCAAAGGCCCGCGCCCGCTGCAAAGCGGTCTTCGCATCCCACACCAGGCCGGCATCAATCAGCAGGTCCGCGTCGTCCCCCAGGCCCTTGCGCCCTTCGCGGACCAGGCCGATGTCCGTCTTTTCGTCCTGCCCCATGGGATCCCAGCCGAACTTGACGGCCGTGAAGCCCTGGTCGCGATAACGTCGCGCCAGCTCGCCCGTCTTCTCCGGCGTTGGTCCGAACAGGGAACTCGCATAGCAGCGGATCTTCTGGTGGAATCCTCCGCCCAGCAGCTTCCACACCGGAAGCCCCAGGGCTTTGCCCTTGATGTCCCACAACGCCATGTCGATGCCGCTCATGGCGTGTACCCCCACGCCGCGGCGCCCGCCGTAAATGTTGGCGCGGTACATCTTGTGCCAGATCTTCTCGGTCTCGAAGGGATCTTCGCCGGTCACCACCTGTCCCAGGCCGCATGCCGTGGTGTGGGAGAACGGACCGTCGATGATGCCTTTCACGGCCAGCGGCGCGGAATCCACCTCCCCGATTCCCGCGATTCCCGCATCCGTTTCCACTCGGACGATCAACGCGTCCTGGCCGCTGTCGCATTGAAACTTCACCTCCGGCTGGCGCAGGTAGATGGTTTCCACGCGAGTAATTCTCATAGAAACCGCCGATCATATCATGGTTGCGCGAGAGGCGATTCCGCCGTTCCTCGCGCCGCTGGCATACAATGCAGAGTCTATGGCGGGGACCGCTCCAACTTACGACGTCTGCGTGATCGGCTCCGGCGCGGCCGGCGGCGTGATGACCGCGGAACTCTGCCAGGCCGGCGCCAAGGTCATCCTGCTGGAGGCTGGCCAGGAAGTGAAACCCACCCGGTTCCTCACCCACAAGTGGCCCTACGAGCTACCTTTCCGCGGTTTTCGTTCCGAGAAACAGGAGTTGTTTTATCCTCCGGATCTGGCCAACTCCATCCGCTACCAGACCTCGGACCAGGTCGGTGTGGACCGCATCCGCGTGCTCGGAGGCCGCACCGTGCACTGGAACGCCGTGGTCCTGCGCTTCGCCCCGCAGGACTTCCGCGAGCGCAGCGTCTCCGGCATCGAAGAAGACTGGCCCATTTCCTACGAGGACCTCGCGCCCTACTACGAGCGCGTGGAGCAGACCATCGGCGTGTGCGGCCAGGACGACGGACTCGAAATCCTGCCCGCCGGCAAACACTATCTGCCACCCCTGCCCTTCCGTTGCAGCGAGCGCATCCTCAAGCACGCCTGCGCTCCCTTGGGCATTCCAGTAATTCCGGTGCGCAAAGCGCTGCTCACCCGTCCTTATGACCGACGCCCCGCCTGCCACCACTGCGGCCACTGCATGGACGGGTGCGACGTGTCCGCCATCTTCTCCACCCCGGGCTCGATGCTGCCCAAGGCACGCGCCACCGGCAACCTGACTTTGCGCCAGAATGCCCTGGCCCGCGAAATCCTGGTGGATGGCGAAGGCCGTCCGCGCGCCGTCTCCATCATCGACCGGACCACCCGCAAGGAGGAGGAAATCCAGGCGCGCATCTTCGTGCTCTGCTGCGCCACCGTTGAATCGGCGCGCCTGCTGCTCAATTCCCGCTCGCGCCAACATCCCGCCGGCCTCGGCAACTCCAGCGGCGTCGTCGGCCGCTACCTGCACGGCCACCTGACCACCAACGTGGACGCTTACGTGCCCGAGCTCGAGGGCCGGCCGCCCTCCAACCAGGACGGCGCCCTGGATCACGTCTATATCCCCCGCTTCCGCACCAAGGGCCCCGAGAATGCTTACGGCTTCCAGGTCAACTACGCCGGCTACATGTTTCCACACCACGCCAAACGCCTGCCCGGCTACGGCGCCACATTCAAGAGCCAGGTGCGCCGCATGCAGTCCGGCTATCTCATGATGGGCGGCTTCGCCAAGGTCCACGCCCGGCCCGAGAACCGCGTGACCGTCGATCCTCACCGGACCGACACCTACGGCATCCCCATCCCCGTGGTGGAATTCCGCTTCGACGACCAGGATCTGGCTGTCTACCGCGCCATGAACCGGACCATGCTGGAGATCTGTGATCGCCTGAAGGCCGATACGTTCCCGAACTTCGCCGATCGCCCGCGCGGCTTCGCCAGCCACGAGGTCGGCACCGTGCGCATGGGCCGCGACCCGCGCACCTCTGCCTTAAATGGCTTCTGCCAGTCCCACGACGTGAAAAACCTGTTCGTCACCGACGGCAGCAGCTTCACCACCTTTCCCGAAAAAAACCCCACGCTGACCATCATGGCGCTATCCATGCGAGCGGCCGACTATATTCGCGATCAGCGGCGCAAAGGAGACCTGTAATGGATCGCCGGACGGCATTGCATCTCGTGGCCATCGGGGCGCTCGCCCCCGCCGGCGTGGACGCGCAGCACGTCCACGCGGCAGGAAGCGCGCCCGCCCAGTCCTACCAGCTTCGCTTCTTCACTCCCGAAGAGAACCTGTTCCTGGATCAGATCATGGAGTTGATCATCCCCGCCGACGCCCACTCGCCTGGCGCGCACGCCGCCAAGGTCAGCTACTTCGCCGATTGGATGATCAGCCACAGCCCGGAAAAGCTGCAGCGGGAGTGGCGCGCCGGCCTGCGTCAATTGCGCGAGGAGGCCGCCAATTCCTCGCCCGCCGAAGCGCTGGCCGCGGCGGCCAAAGGCCAAACGCCCTTCTTCACGCGGCTCAAGGACATGACGGTGGACGGCTACTACACGTCCCAAATCGGCATCCACCAGGATCTCAACTACCAGGGTAACGAGTACGTGGTCGAGTTCCCCGGCTGCACGCATCCGGAACACCAGTAGATGATTGCGTCTAGTCCGCTTCCACTGAATCCGGCTCCCAGTATTCCTCGCCGGCAACGCCGCCTTCGGTGTCGTCGGCCGTGAAGACGAACCGGCCGGCGATTGCCGCCCCGCCCAGCGCCGCCGTGGCCATGACAAACGTCGCCGCATAGCCGAATCGGCTCGCCACAGCGCCTGCGGCAAACGAACTGACCCCTACGAAGAGATCGTAAAACGCGCTGAGCACTCCCACCACCGAGCCGCGCTGGCTGCTGGGAGTTTTCTTCAGAACCGTGGAGGCGATCGACGACCAGGGGAACGAAAACCCGAATCCCAGCAACGCGGCGGCACTCACCGCCACCGCCCGGTGCGGTCCGGTAGCCAGCGCGATCAATCCCAGCGCCATCGCCGCCAGCCCGCCGTAATAGATGCTCCCCGGCTGGATGCGATCCGGCAGCCCGCCTAGAAAGAACCGCGACAGCAGGATCAGCAAAGCATAGGCGGAGAATGCCATCGGTCCCGAGTTCCCGTGGCGCGCCAGGTGCAGAACCAGGAAGCCCGCGATCACCGGGTAGTGCACATTCACCAGGCCTACCGCGATCCCCGGTGCGAGCAGGGCTCTCGGCACCCACCGGCGCTTGCCGGTACGTGGGGCCGGTTCGTAGCACTCGCCTACCCGGGTCACGATCGCAAATGCGATCAGCGCGGCGATCACCTGCATCTGCGCCGCGCGCGAGAAGGTTCCCAGCCACTGGCCCACCACCGGTCCGGCCGAGATGCCGCCCCAGATGCCGCTGCTCAGGTACCCCAGCGCTTCGCCGCTGCGATGGATGCCCGCCACCTCCACCACCCAGGCCGCGGCGCCCGTGTACAGGCACGCTTCGCCCAGCCCTTGCAGAATCCGGCCCAAATACGCGCCGGCGACTCCCATGGGCAACAGGTAAGCCAGGCCCGCCAGCGCACAACTCAGCAGCCCCGTCAAAAACGCGATCTTCCGTCCGCGCCGGTCCGCCAGAGGACCCGACACGAGGCGGCCCGCCAGCGCCACGAAAGAAAAGATGCCCAGCACAAAGCCCACCGTCTGGTCAGTTCCGCCGAGGTCATAACGCACGTGCGGCGCCAAGGCCGGAAGCACCGTGCCCATTCCCAGAAAGCCAAGAAATGTTGCGCCGATCAGAGCCCAGAAGCTCCCACCAAGACTGCGCACCGATAAACCCATCTGTACTAAATTGTACCGTCAGTGCGCGCGTCTCGCTCGCACTGACATCCGCGAGCGGCACCAGCCGCAGCCTTCTCGCGGAGACCGAACTCCAGCTCGTAAAACTCCAGGGTCGCCTCGCGGCACAGCGTGTCCCAATCGCCGAACAGCGCGGCCGCCGGATCGGGCTCAGGCCTCACCGTCTCGATCATGCGTGGCGCCGGAACCAGCATATGCGGCGTGACATAATTGGTCACGATGCGGTATGCGCGACGCGCTTTTCCGGCTCTGGCTGCTGGAGCGTACCTTTCCAGTTTGAAGATCTGCCTGGCCGAAAAGGCGGCGCGCCTGACCTTTGGTTGCGCGCCGGAGAACGACCTGTACCAAGCGCTCACGCATGCCGGCGCCTCCTTTCCACGCTACCCGAGCGCGGCAGAGGCTGTCACGCAGGCGCCCGAACGCTCCGGCGTGCTCATCCTGGCCGATGCCTATCCGCAACAGACCACCCCGCTCGCGCCGGAATTGTTTGCGCAGGCGGCTCGCAAAAACCTGCGCCTCTTTGTGGAGTACCCCTCTTTTCTTCCGGGGCTCGCGGTGGGTGCGCCGCGCGGAGTCCACTGGGAGCGTGCCGTAGTGGCCTCCGAAGTCTTCGCGCCGGCCCTCGCCCGCCTGCGCATTCTGGCTATCCACGATTGCCGCTTCGTGCCGGTTGAGGTCGCCGCCGCCGATCTGGTCGTCGCGCGCGTGGCCGGTTTCGACACCGCCGTCTACGGTCTGCCACGGGAGGGCGTCTGGCCCATCCTGTTCGAGCACCCGAAGGACAGTCTGCTCGTCGCTACTACCAAGCTGAGCCAGTTCATTACGGCCCGCTACGCGCCGGCCGGCGCCTGGGGGCCCATCTGGAATCGCGTGCTTGTCTGGCTGAGCCCGCGGGAAACGCCACCCCCGCTCGAATGGGTTCCCGCTGTGCGGCCCTCTTATGGCCCGGCTGCGCCGCTCCCGGCCGCCCCGGAACGCGCCGCCTTCGAGCGGGGCGCTGCCTGGTACATCCGATCGCGGATGCTGATACACCCCTCCTGGGAGGCCAAACTGGCCCAGGCCGCCGCGTATCCGGACCGTGTCGGGCCTGCCCCGGCGCGCGACCTGCCCGCAGGCGACGGCAGCCGCGGTCTGCTGGAAGGCTTCAACGCTCGCATCCACTACGATGGGTCCCAGCCGGTGCGATGGTGGCTCCGCAACGACTGCATGGCCGAGAGTTCGCTGGCCCTCGCCCTTTCCGGCACGATCCAGAAATTGCCCGAGCGCCGCCGGATTGCCGCCAATCTGAACGACTTCATCTATTTCACCTCGCCGCTGGCCCAGGGAAGCCGTAACGATCCGAAATGCCCCTCCTACGGCCTGGTGGGCTGGAACACCGCGCCCAAGTACTACAAAGACCAGGACGGCTTCGGAGTTTACTATGGCGACGACAACGCGCGAGCCATGCTCGGCACCATGGGCGCCGCTGCGCTTGTACCCTCCGACCGCTGGGATGAGCCCCTCCTGCGCTGCCTGCTGGCCAACCTGCGCACTACCGGCAAGCTGGGTTTCCGCGGCAGCCGGCTGGACGAGGCGCCCCTGCAAAAGAACGGCTGGCGCTATTATCATGAACGCGAGATCACCCATTACGCGCCGCACTACGAGGCCTATCCCTGGGCCTGCTTCCTGTGGGCGTACCATCAGACGGGCCACGCGCCCTTCCGCGACCTCAGCAAGAACGCCATCCGCATGACCATGGACGCGTATCCGGACCGCTGGCACTGGACCAACGGTATCCAGCAGGAACGCGCTCGCATGCTGCTGCCCCTGGCATGGCTCGTGCGCGTCGAGGACACCGCGGAACATCGCGGCTGGCTGGAGCGCATGGTGCGGGAAATTCTGGCGTTCCAGGATTCCTCGGGCGCTATCCGCGAAGAGTTGGGCGTGGCGGGAAAGGGCGACTACGGGCCGCCCAAATCCAACGAGGCCTATGGCACTAACGAAGCCACGCTCATCCAGGCCAATGGCGATCCGCTCTGCGACCTGCTGTACACCACCAACTTCGCTTTTCTGGGATTGCACGAGGCCGCCGCCGCGACCGGCGAGCGGCTCTATCTGGACGCCTCCGACCGCCTGGCCCGCTTCCTCTGCCGCATCCAGGTGCGCTCGGAAGTGCATCCCGAGTTGGATGGCTCGTGGTTCCGCGCCTTCGAGTTCCGCCGCTGGGAATATTGGGCGAGCAATGCGGACGCCGGTTGGGGCGCGTGGTCCATCGAAAGCGGGTGGACCCAAAGTTGGGTCACCACGGTGCTCGGCCTGCGGCACCTGCGCACGTCCCTCTGGCAGATGACCGCCGCCAGCAAAATCCGCCGGCATTTGGACCAACTGCTACCCGTGTTATTTCCAGATTCGTAGATTCGGACCTTTCGATATACTGGAGGCTCGAAACCATGCACCGCATCCTGACTGTCCTGCTGGCCCTGGCAGGCGCGGCGTCTGCCGCTTCTGAAAAAGGCTTCGTGCCCTTGTTCGATGGAAAGACCCTCGACGGCTGGAAACTGGTCGGCGGCAAGGGCCGCGGGTACCTCGTGGAGGACGGCATGGTTGTCTGTCCCGCCGATGGCGGCGGCAACCTGTTTACCGAGAAGGAATACGCCAACTTCATCCTGCGCTTCGAATTCCGGCTCACCGAGGGCGCCAACAACGGCATCGGCATCCGCGCCCCGTACGAGGGAGACGCCGCCTACAAAGGCATGGAGATCCAGATCCTGGATGACGGCGCTCCCGTCTACCAGGGCAAACTCCACCCCGCGCAGTATCACGGCTCGATCTACGACGTGATTCCGGCCAGGCAGGGCTTCAAAAAGCCCACCGGGCAGTGGAACTACGAGGAGATCACCGCCAACGGCCGCCGCATTACCGTGAAGCTGAACGGCCACACGCTGGTGGACGCGGACCTGGACACGGTGAAGGATCCTGCCGTGCTGCAACGTCACCCCGGATTGGCGCGGACCACCGGACACATCGGGTTTCTGGGTCACGGCACACGCGTGGATTTCCGAAATGTTCGCGTGAAGGAACTGCCGTAGGCCGCTACTTCTGAAACGTCACCGTGGATTCCGCGCCGAAGCGCTTGTAGTCGGCATAGCGGATGCGCAGGCGCTCGCGCTGTGGGCCGTTCCGGAAGGGCAGTACGTCGTCGGCGAACGTGTACACCGGAAACCAGTGCTTGCCGTCCACCAGGCGCCGGATGGTAGTGAAGCGCGGAAACAGGTTCTCCTGGTGCGTGCCGAGAATCTGGGGCACCGCCTGCCCTTCGGCGCGCACGATGCCGAAATCGCCTTTGTTGATCCACAGCAGCCCGTCGAACAGGCGCTGCCCCCGCAAGATCTGCCGCGGGCGGACCTGGAGCACCCAGCAGTCGTTGCCGTCCATCTTCTCTTCGCCGCGAAACTTGGTTTCGTAGTTCCAGAGCTGGTCCCGGGTCATGACGAATGGCTGGATCTCGCGAATATCCCGAAAATCCTCCGGGGTGAGCAGCAGCCGCTTCAAAGTAAGAGTCGGCCGGCCAACCATGACTTCGCTGCGCTCGTGCTGCGGCGAAAAAATCACGTCCCGGACTTCGTGATATTCCCCGGTCATGCCGCCGCGCGAATCGAGTTCCTCGATGGTCACGGTCTGGCGATAGGTATAGTCGTTGCGCACCGCTTGGGTGGCGCTCTCCACCTGCGCCACGCGCCGCGGCAGATCCGGCGGCGGTTCTTCGGAGTGGCCGGGAACCGGCCAAAGCGTGAATACTAATAAGATGCCGATCGAATACGGAAGCCGCGCGCCTGCGGGAAGGTGGCAGGCCTCGCCCGACGAGCGCGCCGGGCTGCGCCGTTTCCGTACCGCCGTGTTGGCCGGCTGGGTGGTGCTGGCCGTGGCGGGCGTCTGGTATGCGCGCGTGAAAGACATCCCGGCTTCGGCGGCCGCCCCGGTGCTGGCCGCCTTTCTGCTCCAGTATCCATTCTATCTGGCGCCCGGGTTCGAAGCGGTGCGCGCCTGGCTGGAGGAGCAGTTTTCGCCCCTGACCCTGGCCATCCTGCTTACAGGCTCCGCGCTGCTTCCATACCTGACTTTCAGCCTGGGAACCGAGCAGTTCGCCTGGGGAGCGCTTGTCCAGTTGGCCGCCTTGGCCCTGGTGATCACCCTGTGGTATGTGGTACTGCCGGCCTCGCCGCCGGTGGACCTGGGCCTGCTGCTGTTGATCGCCGCCGTCGTCTTGCGGCGTTACTTCGCCTCGATTTATCCGCCCCCGGTTCCGGGGTTGAAGGGCGTGGATGTTCTGGGGCATGTGGCCCTGACTTACCTGGCCGTCACGGTGCTGCTGACGCTCCGGCGCGTGAGCGGCACGGGATTCGGCTTTGTGCCCTCGCGTGCGGACTGGCGGATCGGGGCCCGGCATTTTCTTTACTTTTTGCCTGTCGGGTTGCCGCTGGGCCTGGCGCTGCACCAGGTCGGGCTGGGCTCGCCGCGCCTGCTTTGGTGGCGGCTGGCCGGGACCTTTTTCGGCGTTCTCTGGGTGGTCGGCCTGTATGAAGAGTTCTTCTTCCGCGGCCTGCTGCAACAGTGGCTGGGCCGGTGGACCGGAAGCCGCCAGCTCGCCCGGCTGGCCACGGCCCTCCTCTTCGGCCTGGTGCACCTGCCCTTCGGCGCCTTTCCGAACTGGAGGTTCGCGCTGCTGGCCGCAGTCGCCGGCTGGTTTTACGGCCGCGCCTACGACCAGGCCGGAAGCATCCGGGCCAGCATGGTGACGCACGCGTTGGTGGTCACCCTACGCGCCGCGCTGCGATAACTCGCTCCAGGCTTCGACGTTCAGCAGGTTGGGCGGGCGGCGCCCCTCCATGGCGGCCACGGCGTTCTCGGCGGCCATCATCGACATCCGGCGGCGCGTGTCCACTGAGGCGCTGGCGATGTGCGGCGCCAGCACCACGTTCTCCAGTTTGAGTAGCAGGGGGTGCACCTGAGGCTCCCGCTCGAACACATCGATCCCGGCGCCGGCGATCACGCCGTTCTGCAAGGCCTCGGCCAGAGCCGCTTCATCCACCACCGGCCCGCGCGACGTGTTGATCAGGATGGCAGTGGGCTTCATCTGGCGCAATTGCGCCGCGCCGATCAGGTGGCGCGTGGCCGGCGTCAGCGGCACATGCAGGCTCACAAAGTCCGCCTCGCGCAGCACCCGCTCCGCGGTCGCAAACTCCAACCCCAGGGATTCCTCGACCTCCGCCGGCGCGCGCATCGCATCGTGGTACAGGAGCCGCATGGAAAAGCCTCGCGCGCGCCGCGCCACGGCCTGGCCGATGCGGCCCATGCCGAAAATGCCCAGCGTGCGATGATGCACGTCCTGGCCCACCAGCAGATCGATGCGCCACTTCGTCCACTGCCCGGAATGCACGTAGTGATGGCCCTCCACGACGCGCCGGGCGGCGGCCATCAGCAGCGCAAACGCGAAATCGGCGGTCGTGTCGGTGAGGACCTCCGGGGTGTTGGTGACCAGGATGCCCTTTTGGCTGGCCGCCGGAACGTCGATGTTGTCGAAGCCCACCGCCACATTGGCGATCACCCGGAGGCCGGGATCGAGTTGTTCGATCACCTCCGGAGAGAACTTATCGGTGAGTTGACTCACCACCGCCTGCTTGCCCCGCGCGCGCGTCAACAACTCGGCGGCGGGAATGCCGTCATCGGTATCGCAGTATTCCACCTCCACATGTTCTTGAAGATATGCAATCGCTTCCGGATAAATGCGCTTGGTAACCAGGACCGCGGGTCTCATCGGTCCGCAATTGTCGCATACGCCGGGTTCGTCGTACAATCCGGTTTAGTTCACCAGAGGAGATGAAATGGCAAAGCTAGGTTTCTTGGGACTGGGCATCATGGGGTACCCCATGGCTCGCAACCTGTTACGCGCCGGCCACCAGGTGGCTCTGTGGTCCAATACGGAGGCGAAGGCGCGGGAACTGGCCGAGGCGGAGAAGGGCGTCTTCTGCGAAACCCCCAAACAGGTGGCGGAGTTCGCGGACTGCACCTTCCTGTGCGTGGGCGACGGCGGCATGTCGGAACAAGTCATCCTGGGCAGGGACGGGATTATCGAGGGGGCTAAAGCCGGCTCCGTGGTTGTGGATGCCAGCACGGTGGGTCCGAGTGAGAGCCGGCGCATTGGCGCCGCGCTGGCTGCCAAGGGCGTCCACTTTTTGGATGCCCCCTGCACGGGTTCGAAGCCCGGTGCCGAAGGCGGCACGCTGACCTTTATGATCGGCGGCGACCCCGCCGTGTACGAGAAAGTGAAGCCCTACTTCGAACCCATGGGCAAGCGCTTGTATTACTGTGGCGGTCCGGGCATGGGCTTGCAGGCCAAACTCAGCCAGAACCTGATCCTCTCTAACCTGCTGCAGGCCTTCAACGAAGGCATGGTGCTGGCCACCAAGGCCGGCGTGGACCCACAGTTGATGCTGGACATCCTCGAGAACAGCGCCGCGCGCTCGGGGCTGGTCTCCTTCAAGGCACCCTTCGTGTTTCGCCGGGACTTCTCCCCCCAGTTCTCAGTTCGCTGGATGCACAAGGATATCGGGCTCATGCTGGAATCGGCCCAGGAACTGAATGTTCCTGTGCCCTTGACCGCTCTGACCCGGCAGATGTTCCAGGCGGCTATCTCTTCGGGCTTGGCGGATGAGGATATCTGCTCTACAATCAAGGTCTTAGAGAATCTGGCGGGGGTCGAGGTGAAAAAGTAGGGAGAGCCCAGGATTCCGGATCTGGTAGGGCCAGCCTGCACGCGCGCAGAGGCGGCCCTTTATTTTCAATGCATTACAAAACTTCACAATCTTCCAAAAAAAATATACAAAAAACTGTTGCTTTCCGGGAATGGATATTCTAATATTGGAATCAAGCCGGGGAGGCAACTCCCACCAAAGCGAGACTAACCTCTAAATAAAGACCCCTGAAGCAATCCTCCCCGGCGCCCGAAAGGGTCAGAGGTTTTCAGAAGCCCCCAAGAAGCGAAATCCTTCGGATGCTCAGAATCTGTCGTGATATCATGACAGTGGCCACCGCGTCCGCGAAGTCTGCCTGCGCAATGAAAACCCTCACCGTTTTGGGCTCGACCGGTTCGATCGGGACCAACACCCTGGATGTCATTCGCCAAAACCCGCACCTCTACGACGTGTATGCCTTGGCTGCCGGCCAGAACGTGGAGGTGTTGCTAGGGCAAGTTCTGGAGTTTCAGCCGCGCGTGGTCGTACTAAGTACTCTGGAAGGCCTGGAACGGCTGGCCTCCGGACTGCGTCAGAAAGGTTTGCCCCGCGAGAGGTGGCCGGAATTGCTTTCCGGACCGGCTGCCCTCGTGGAGATTGCAACAGCGCCGGAGGTGCACATTGTGCTCTCGGCGATCGTAGGGGTGGCCGGGCTGGAAGCCACCTACGAAGCCGTCCGCAACGGTAAGCGAGTCGCCCTGGCGAACAAGGAGGTTCTGGTCAGCGCCGGCCAAGCGGTGATGGAGGCCGTCCGCCGGTGCGGCGCGGAACTGCTTCCGGTGGACAGCGAGCACAACGGCGTACATCAGTGCCTGCGTGCGGGTAATCGCGAGCAGGTCGCCCGGCTGATCCTCACCGCTTCGGGGGGCCCCTTCCGGAATACCCCTAAAGAAGCACTGGATTTGGTGACACCCGCTCAGGCGCTGAATCATCCAACATGGAGGATGGGAAACCGGATCACGGTCGACTCAGCCACTCTGATGAACAAGGGCTTCGAGGTGATTGAGGCTTGCTGGCTGTTCGGCTTCGCCCCCTCCCAGGTGGACGTGGTGATCCACCCGCAGTCCACCGTGCATGCCATGATCGAGTACACCGACGGCAGCATACTGGCCCAGATCGCTGCCACCGACATGCGCATGCCGATCCAGTACGCCCTCACCTATCCGGAACGGGCACAGGCTCCTGTACCGAAGATCAACTGGCAGGAGCCGCGCGCCTGGGACTTCGCCCCTCCCGACATGGACAAGTTCCCTCTCCTGCGACTGGCCTACCAGTGCCTGCAAACCGGTGGATCGGCCACTTGTACATTGAACGCCGCGGACGAAATTGCCGTAGAAGCTTTCTTGGGGGGCAGAATCAGCTTCCCCGCCATCGCAGCAGTGGTGGAAGAAACCCTGTCCCGCCTGCCCAACCGGCAACCGCGGACGATTGGCGATATTCTGGAGATAGATAAGGAGTCACGCTCCCTGGCCCGGAAGGTCACCGCAGAACGGGCGGGCGTCGCGGCCCCGGCGGAAGGAGGCGCGCTCCGAAACAGCGCTGTTTCGGTCGAAGCCTGAAACGATATGCTTGTTTTTCAAAATGTGCTCTGGCTCCTGGTTTTGATCGGGGTGATGATCCTGATCCACGAACTGGGCCATTTTTGGGCCGCTCGCTACTTCGATGTGCGCGTGGACGTGTTCAGCTTCGGATTCGGCCCACGCCTGTTCGGTTTCCGGAAAGGGGAAACGGACTACCGGTTTTCCGCCATTCTATTCGGCGGCTACGTCAAGATGGCGGGAGAGCAGCCGGGCGAAGAGGGCGTGGACGATCCCCGGGGCTTCCTGGCCAAGCCGCGCTGGCAGCGCCTGGTGATCGCTTTCGCCGGGCCGTTCATGAACGTGGTTCTGGCCGTGGCCCTGCTGACCGGCTTGTATATGGTCAAGTTTCAAAAAGTCGTGGAGCCGGACGGCGGGAAAGCGATCATCGGCCATGTCATGCCGGACTCCCCGGCGGCTAGGGCGGGCATCCAGGACGGCGACCAGATTGTCGCCATCGACGGCAAGGATAATCCCGCCTGGGAGGACATCGCTCTCAAGGAAGTGGCCGGGGCTGGCCGGCCTCTCGCCGTGAGCATCTCGCGTAAGGGGCGGCGTTTCGACGTCACCGTGGTCCCGGAATTGGATGACCGTTCCGGAGTGGGCTTTGCCGGCTGGTCCGAGCGAGGCGACATTCAGTTGGGAACCCTCTCTCCGGGCATGCCCGCGGAGAAATCCGGGTTGCGCAGAGGCGACCTGATCCTCAGCGCCAACGGGGTGTCCATCCACTCCGTGATCCGTTTCCACGAGATCATCCGCAACAGCAAGGGCAAACCCGTGGATATCGTCCTCGTACGCGGCGGCAGGCAGATGAATATCACCGTGAACCCGGTATTGAGCAACCTGGACGGGCCGGAGCGCTGGATGATCGGTGCGGTGGTGGAGCAGAAGCTGAACGTCCAGACCATGCAACTGTCCTTCCCGGCCGCTCTTCAGGAATCCGTGAACCAGAACATGAAGGGCGCCTCGCTGATCTTCCAGTTCCTGTCCGGCATCCTGGAACGCCGCATGTCCCCGAAATCGCTGGAAGGGCCCATCCGCATCGCGCAACTCTCCGGCGAAGCGGCGCGCGAAGGCCCGTCCGCGTTCATCATGCTGATGTCCATGGTCAGCCTGAACCTGGCGATCTTCAACCTGTTGCCCATCCCCATCCTGGACGGCGGCGTCATCCTTCTGCTGTTCATAGAGATGCTGATGCGCCGGGATTTGAGCCTGTCGGTGAAGGAAGCCGTCTTCAAAGTGGGCTTCGTGTTCATTATGGTGATTGTGGTCTTTGTGCTGTACAACGACATCTCCAAGATCCTGCCGGCCGGTTAGAGACGTAAACACCTGCAACTCGCGGCGGCTCGCGCTCATCTGTTAACCTGATCGTCTGGGTTTTCAATGGAATGCACTTGTATCCGGTATACCGATCTGCCGCACTCCTCCCGTCTGTTCACGGACCTGATCTACCATCCTGACCGGGTAAGCGCATTCTATCCGCATCCTCCCTCGGAGCCGTCCTCGTACGCCGCGGCTGCCCGCGCAATCGATTTTCCGGCCGGCCGGCGCGCGGCCCTGGTCGCCGCACTGCGCACCCGGAACGAGAACGTGCCGGCGCTCGACCGGCTGGCCCAGCCCGGCACGGTGGCGGTAGTCACAGGCCAGCAAGTGGGTCTGTTCTCCGGGCCGGCTTACACCATTTACAAAGCGCTTACAGCGGCCGCACTCGCGCGGCAGTTGACCGAACGTGGGATTCCCGCCGTTCCCGTATTTTGGCTGGCCACCGAAGACCACGATTTCGCCGAGGCCGGCCATTGCTGGGTCTTTGACCCGCAGCAGCGCCCTCGAAAGCTGGAACTGGAAGGTTCGGCGTCCTCCAGCCAGCCGGTGGGGCATGTGCGGCTTCTTACACCGCCGGTGCGGGAGTTGCGCGAAGCGCTCGAAGGGCTGCCCTTCGCCGAGGAGACCTGCGCCCTGGTGGACGAGACTTATGTCGCCGGACGCACCATGGGCGAGGCTTTCGGCGACCTGCTGCAGCGGCTCTTGGCCGACTATGGCCTACTCCAAGTGGATCCCCTGGCGCCGGAGATTCGTTCGCTGGCGGCGCCGGCGATTCGCCGCGCCCTGGAAGCCGCGCCCGAACTCACCCCGGCAGTGATGGAGCGGAGCCGCGATCTGGTGGCGGCCGGCTACCATGCGCAGGTGCATGTCGAAGCCCACACGTCGCTCGTGTTCCTGCTCGAAAATGACCGGCGGCTGACGCTGCGCCGGCACGGGCGGGATTATACCCTCAACGGCCGCCGGTTCAGCACCGAAGAACTTCTGGACCGCGCCGAAGAACTTTCCCCGAACGCTCTGCTGCGCCCGGTGGTGCAGGACTCCATCTTGCCCACGGTGGCGTACATCGGCGGGCCGGCGGAACTGGCATACCTGGCCCAGGCCCGTGTGATCTACGACGCCATTCTGGGGCGCATGCCGGTGGCCCTGCACCGCGCTGGCTTCACTCTTCTGGACCAGCGCGGACACAAACTGCTGACGCGCTACGGACTGTCACCGGCCGATTGTTTTCATCCCGAGGACACCCTGCGCGAGCGGATCGCGGGCCGGTTGATTCCACCGGCTCTGCGGGGCACCATCGACGAAACCCGGACTGCCGTGGGCCACGCGCTCGATCGTCTGGCAGCCGGAGTGACGGGCTTCGACGCCTCCCTGGCCGCGGCGCTCACCAAGAGCCGGCGCAAGATCGAGTACCAGATCGGTAAAATGGAGCGCAAAATCGGACGGGAATCCATGCTGCGCGACGGCCGCGCCGCCCGGGACGCCGTCTGGCTGCACGGCCTGATCTATCCCCAGCGGCATCTTCAGGAGCGGCTTTACTCGATTCTCCCGTTCCTGGCCAAGCACGGACCCGATCTGATCGCGGATGTGTATCAAAAGGTGCGCCTGGACTGTCCGGACCATCAGTTATTGATAGTCTAGGAGCGATGCGCATCAATCATGTCAAACAGGCCCTCAAAGAGGGCAAGGTGCAACTGGGCACCGGCTTCGGCCAGTTTCGTTCTCCGGAGATCCCCCGCATGCTGGCCGCCGCCGGCTTCCGGTGGGCGTTTATCGACACCGAGCACGGCGGCTTCGACCTGGAAACAGTGCAGGACATCTGCCGGGTCTCCGTGATGGCCGGCCTGTGCCCCATCGTGCGGGTGGCGGACCTGCAGTACGCGCTGGTGGCGCGCGCGCTCGACTGCGGGGCGCAGGGCATCATCTTCCCGCGTGTGGAATCCCCGGAACTGCTGGAGAGGGCCATCAGTTGGACGAAGTTTCCGCCGGCCGGCATCCGCGGGTTCGGTCTGAGCGGCGTACAGACCGATTACGAGCCTGTGAGCTTCAGCCAGATTATCGACCACATGAACGCCAACACCATGGTCGTGTTTCAGATCGAGACCCGCCGCGCAGTCGAGATGCGGGAAGAGTTGCTCGCGGTGCCGGGCATCGACGCGGTCATGATCGGCCCGGCGGACCTTTCGATCTCCCTGGGTGTTCCGGGCGACTTCCAGCACTCCCGGATCGTAGAAGCCATGGAGTCCGTGCGCGACAGTTGCGAGCGGCATGGTATCGCCCCGGGCACCCAGACCCGTACACCCGCACTGGCGCAGTTCTGGAAGCAGCGCGGCATGCGTTTCCTGGGCTGCAGCAACGACACGGGCATGCTGTTCGACCGGGCCGTGGAGATCGTCAAACAGCTCTCGTAAAGGTGTTAGAGTCTTAGGCGAGGGGTACGTGGGCGAAGTGTTCGCGAGAATCTACCGAGCCGCGACCGTGAGGGGTCCCGGAACGCGCCGCGCGGCAAAGGCAGCTTTGTGCCTTCTGGCGGCGATCCCTTTGCTTGCCGCCAATCCTTACTCCCTGCCGACGGTGCTGAAGAAGTCCGGCCCCGTCCGCAGCAGTAAAATCGTCATTCCCAATCTGAAGGCGGGTACGCCGTACAGCTTGTTGCTCTCCATTTCCACCCCGCGGGTGTTTGGCGCGGATTCGCGCGTCAGTGTGGATGTCACCCAGGGCGGCGCGGAACTGGTGCACAAGACCCTTCACCTGGGCGACCCGGACCTGTTCGCCGTATTCCACGTTCCGCAGGACGGAGCAGCCCAGGTGAATCTGGCGGTTCTCTCCAGTCTCGCCGCTCCGGCCACTTATTCGCTCGAGGTGCATCGCTGGCCGGCATCCCACAACCTGGAGCAGGAGCCCAACAACCGCTGGCAGGATGCCAACCCGGTGGCCTTGGGAGACTCGGTGTTCGGCTCCGCCGACGACGTCCCCTACATCCCGCTGCCGGGCGCCTCTCCGAAACCGGTCCTGGAAGGCGATGCCGGTGTGGACTGGTTCCGCTTCGACTTTGAATCGTCCGAACCCAAGCTGGTTTTCCTTCAGGTGGACTTGACGGAGCGGGACAACATTCCGGTGGATGTCTCCGTCTTCCGGGAGGTGCACGGCAAACCGGCGCCTTACTACGAGGGGGAGGACCCGGTCACGCTGCCGCATGAAGTGCAGGCGCTCCCCGGCAACAAGTTCACCACCCGCCTGCTGAAAGAAAAAGGCCGCTATTACATCCGCGTGCGCGCCAATCATCCGGAATATAAGCTGCGCACCCGCGTCTACGATCCGCCCCCTTACCGCGATCCGCATCAGGCCGTGCAGACGGCTGTGGACTACATCATGGGAGCGGGGGATTCCTGGCACGCCAACACGCCGCGGCGGGGAGGGGTGTGGGACCGCGTGGCCAACGTTCACCAGGAGACCTCCCTCTGCGTAGCCTGCCACGTGACGCACTTCTCCCAACGGGCGCAGCTTTACGCCGTGCACAACGGCTACGAAGTGCACCAAAAGCAGCAGCTCCAGTTCCTGACCGAACGCTTCTACAACAACCCCCGGCCTTTCTACGGATTCGAGCAGCAGGGCGCCGTGTGGGCACGCATGATCTCCGCGCCTGCTAACGTGCTGAGCCGCATGTCGGTTCTGCTGGACCTGTTCGAGCGCGACGTCAGCGGCGAGCAGCGCGCCGCCTATCACCAGGGGGTGGCCCGGTACCTGGAGTTATATTACAAGGATCGCCGGGAACTGCCGCCGGACGAAACCAACGGCAACCTCCCGCTGGTGAGCACTTACGAAGTGGCGTGGTACTCCTGGCGGGTGACTCGGGATACCCGCATCGCGCAACTGATTGAGCAGGATCACGTCAAGAACCTCATCGATCTGTGCTACCAGACGCTGGCCCTGGCGGATATGGACCGTGCGAAGTACGCGGATCGCCTCCGGACCAACGCGGAACGGATTCTCTCGCTCCAGCGCCCCGACGGCCAGTGGGCCATGCGTTTCGACGCGGCGGCGCCCGAAGCCGAATTCCAAACCGGGCACGCGCTGTGGGCTCTCCAGGCCGCGGGGGTTCCCCTGGATCATCCGCAGGTGGCCAAGGCCATTCGTTATCTTCTCAATCGCCAGCAGACTTTCGGCGGCTGGATGGACCCGCTGCAATCCTACGAGAACTTCCGCACGCCGTTTCGCGAAACGCAGATGGCGGTGCTGGCCCTCAGCGCCTATTATCCACAGCCGCCGCGCGCCCGGGGCTGGCACGGAAATCCGGAAAGCCTCTCCCGGGATCCGGCTCGCCTTCTCGCGGATCTCGATCGCCTGTGGGACCCGCCCTCGCCCGCGTTGCTCGAAGAACTGGTACAGGCCACCGCTTCTAACGACGTCCTGATCCGGCAGCAGGCCGTGGAAGCGCTCGGCCGGCTGGCGCCGCGTTCGGCGCTGAACATTCTCTCCGAGCGCTTGGGCGATCCCAGCAAGCTGGTCCAGCGCACCGCTGCCTGGGCCGCCCGGCAGGTTTACAGCCGCCGCGACGACACCCCCTTGGGTTGGCTCACCCGCCAACTGGCTTCGCCCGACGACCGCGTTCGCTGGGGCGCCACGCGCATCTTTGCCACCCACTTTTCGGCCCTGGCGCGCCATTCCGAGTTGGCCGAAGCGCTGGCAGCGCGCGTGGATGACAGCCTGCCCACAGTGCGGATGCAGGCGCTCAAGGGCTTGTGGCAATACTGGTTCTGGACCCCCGACGAGAGCGCGCGCGACCTCATCGAGAATACCTTCCTCCAGGCCATGGCCGTTCCCCAGCACCCCTGGGTGGATCAGAACCTGAGGGAAGGCATCTATAACCTCGCCGACGAGAACATCCGCTATCTTTACAACAACTGGGTTCCACTGCTGGCCAGCCCCGCGGACCGCGAACGGGCCATTCGCGGACGGCTGGCGGTGGAGGACCGGCTTTCCCGGAAGTTCTCCGCCGTCCTGGTCCACGGCACCGATCATCAGCGCAAGATGCTGCTGGCCGGCCTGACCGAGTTCCCCCTGCGCCGCGCCGATATCTACGACCTGGAAGCGGACCACGCCCGGGTGGCGCCGCCGGTCTACAATCGCATCGGAAACGACATTGAACAGAGCGTCTTCTTTGGCGCGAGCAGCGACCATTTCGCGCGCGCGCTGCTGCCGCTGGTGGATTCGCCGGATCCGGAGATGCGGCGGCTGGCCGCGCAGGCGGCTCTGCTCTCGCGCTCCGTCAAGTCTGTCGGCGTGAACGCGCTGGCGGGCGAACCCGGGGAGGATCACGAGGCCCTGCTCCGGGCGCTCGAACGGCAGCGGCCTGCCACAGCGGACGTGCTCAAGGCGTTCCTGGGCCGGCCTGCCACAGCGGGGCCCGGCGCCTCCCCACGCGCCGCTGGTGTCGCCACGCGCTACGGCAAGCCGGACGAGGCCTATTTCCGAGCCTACGTGGAGCCGATCTTAGAGAAGAGAGGCAAGGATGGGTATGCCTGCGTGCATTGCCACGCCACCCACACCTTGTTCAATGCCACCTACAGCACCATCTTCAACGTGATCGACCTGAACGATCCGGAAAACAGCCTGCTGCTGCGCAAGCCGACTTCCAGCGCCGAGACCGAAGGAGTGGTCGGCGCCAAGGCGCTATCTCACGGCGGAGGCGTTCGTTGGGAGAAGAACTCACCCGAATACCAGACCATCCTCCAGTGGATCACCGGAGCCAAAGTAAGGTGACTGGGCTTTCCCGCGTCATGCGGGACCATCCCTCCCTGGAATATGCCGCCCCTTTCCTGGTATTCGTGGCCTTATTGGGAGGCGAGCGGCTGGTTCCCCTGGGACCGCATCTGCTCTACGTGTTACGCGTACTGCTGGTCTCCCTGGTCACCCTGGCTCTCTCGCGCCGGGTGATCTCCCTTCGGATTTCCTGGTTCTGGCAAAGCGCGGCCGTTGGGGTCCTGGTCTGGGCGGTCTGGATTGGCCCGGATCTGCTGTGGCCGACCTACCGCCATTCGTGGCTGTTCGAAAACAGTCTCACCGGCACGGCGCGGAGTTCCCTGCCCGCCACGCTGCGGGCCGAACGGTTCTTCCTACTCGTGCGCCTGGCGGGCAGTTCGCTGCTGGTGCCGGTCATCGAGGAACTCTTTTGGCGCAGTTGGCTGCTGCGCTGGTTGATCGACCGGCAGTTCTGGAAGATTCCCTTGGGAACGTACACGGCGGCCTCTTTCTGGACGGTGGCCGTTCTGTTTGCCGGCGAACACGGCCCCTACTGGGACGTCGGATTGCTGGCCGGAATCATCTACAACTGGTGGATGATCCGCACCCGCAGCCTGGGCGACTGCATTCTCTCCCATGCCGTGACCAACGCCTGCCTGGGCGCCTACGTAATCCTCTCCGGCCAATGGCAATACTGGCTGTAAGTGAGCCGCGTCCTGCGAGAAGCGGACATCCGGAGCATTTCTGACGCCTCCCGCGCCCGAATCGGTCCTGCGCCGCGAACTGGGGCTGCGCGACCTGGTTTTGTTCAACCTGGCCGCGGTGATCGGCATTCGCTGGCTGGTGGCCGCGGCGCAAGCCGGCCCGGGCTCCATCAGTCTCTGGCTGGCGGCAGCCGTTCTGTTCTTCGTGCCCTCGGCGCTGGCGGTGGCGCGGCTTTCTCTCCTGTTTCCGGAGGAGGGGGGAATCTACGTCTGGACGCGGAACGGCTTTGGCGAGTGGCACGCCTTCCTGTGCGGCTGGTGCTATTGGCTCAGCAACCTTTTCTACTTTCCCAATTTGCTGATGGCCGGGGTCGCCATGGCGGGATTCACCATCGGACTTTCCGAGCATAAGGTCTATGTCCTTTCGGTTTCGCTGGCCATTCTGTGGATCGCCCTGCTGACCAATATGTTCGGCCTTTCGGTGGGCAAGTGGGTGAACAACCTGGGCGGACTTTCCACCTACGCCGCCGGCGCGCTGATCGTGGCGTTCGGTGTGGTGGCCTGGCTGAGAACGGGCTCGGCCACACCCCTGCGCCTGGTGCCGAAAACAGGACTGGAGAGCCTGAACTTCTGGTCGCAGATCGCCTTCGCGTTCGGCGGTCTGGAACTGGGAGCCGTCATGGGCGGCGAAATCCGGGACCCGCGCCGGACGGTGCCGCGCGCTGCCTGGATCTCCGGGTTTTCGATCGCCGCCTTCTACGTCCTGGGCACCGTGTCTCTTCTGATTCTGTTGCCGATCGAGAAGATCAGCATCCTTACCGGGTTGGTAGAAGCCGGCAGCGCGGCGTCGGCGCGTCTGGGGCTCGCCTGGACGGGCTGGCTCCTGACGGCCCTCGTCCTGGCGGGTGTGGCCGGGCAACTCGGCGCTTGGGTGGGAGGAAGCGCGCGCATCCCCTTCGTCATCGGTTTGGACCACCATCTGCCGCGCGCCTTTGCCCGGCTTCACCCGCGCTGGCAGACGCCCTATTGGTCGATCCTGGCGCAGGGTCTGGCATGCACAGCTTTCTTATTAGTGCTGCAATCCGGAGAGACGTTGCAGATTGCCTACCAGCTTCTGGTAGACATGACCGTGATAACCTATTTCATCCCGTTCCTCTACCTCTTCGCCACTTCCTGGAAGTACGGGCAACCCTGGAGTTCGCTCTCCGGGCTGCTGGTCACGGGACTTTCGATCCTCCTGTCTCTGGTTCCACCACCGCAGGCCGCCTCCCTCTGGCTGTTTGAGGCCAAGCTGGTCGGCGGCTGCGTCCTGCTCATCGGTGCCGCTAGAATTGTGTATATCACCGCGAAGCCTGGCTCATGATTCAACTGACCGGGGCAGCCAAGCGATTCGGCCCCAAAGTACTCTTTGAGAATGTAGACTGGTTGGTCACGCCCACCGACCGCGTGGGCATCGTCGGCGCCAACGGAACCGGTAAATCCACCCTGCTCAAGATCCTGGGAGGATTCGACGGCCTGGACGCCGGGACCATCCACGTGATGAAGGGCGCCTCGCTGGGCCACCTCCCCCAGGAAGGCCTGTCCCTCTCCGGCCGCACGGTGTTCGCCGAGTGCATGACGGTGTTCGCGGAACTGCGCGCACTCGAGCAGGAGCAGGAAGACCTCACCCGCAGGATGGCCGAACTCGATCCCGCGAGCCTGGAATACGCGCAGGTGGCCGACCGCTTTCACCGCGTTGAGAGCGAGTTTCGCGCCCGGGACGGATTCGCCATCGAGGCACAGGTGGGCACGGTGCTTTCCGGCCTGGGGTTCGGCCAGCGCGACTGGCAGAGGAGGACGGAAGAGTTTTCCGGCGGCTGGCAGATGCGCATCGCGCTCGCCAAGCTGCTGCTGCAAAAGCCCAACCTGCTGCTGCTGGACGAGCCCACCAACCACCTCGATCTGGAGGCGCGCAACTGGCTGGAGGGGTACCTCTCGTCCTATCCTCATGCGTTTGTGCTGGTTTCCCACGACCGTTATTTCCTGGACGTCACCGTCCAGAAGATCGCGGAACTGTGGAACAAGGGGATCCACTTTTACACCGGTGGATATTCCCGGCACGAGCAGCAGAAGTCCGAGCGGCGCACGCAACTGGAAGCCGCCTGGTCCAACCAGCAGGACCGCATCCGCCAACTAGAGGCCTTCATCAACCGGTTCCGCTACCAGGCTACCAAGGCGAAACAGGTGCAAAGCCGCATCAAGGAACTGGAAAAAATCGAACGGATCGAACTGCCGCCCGAGGAGAAAACCATCCACTTCCGTTTTCCACAGCCTAAACCCAGCGGGCGGATCGTGGCGGAGTTCAAGAACGTCTCGAAGAGCTATGACTCACACCAGGTCTTCTCGGGCGTCAGTTTCCTGATCGAGCGCGGTGACCGGATCGCGCTGGTGGGCGTCAACGGCGCCGGCAAGTCTACCCTGATCAAGATCCTGGCCGGTGCCGAGCCGGTGAGTACGGGCGAGTACATTCTGGGCCACAATGCGCAGCCGGATTACTTCGCCCAGGACCAGTACAAGGAATTGGATCCCTCCGCCGCCCTGATCGATGATTTGGCAACCGTAGCGCCGCGCGCCACCAACACCGAACTGCGCACGATTCTGGGCTGCTTTCTGTTCTCCGAGGACGACGTTTTCAAGACCATCGGGGTGCTCTCCGGCGGCGAACGGAATCGCTATGCGCTGGCCCGCATGTTGATGATGCCGTCCAACTTCCTGTTGTTGGACGAGCCCACCAACCACCTGGACATGCGCGCCAAGGATGTCTTGTTAAATGCTCTCCAGGAATTCAGCGGCACGGTGGTGTTCGTCTCGCACGACCGCTACTTTATCGACAAGCTGGCCACGCGGGTCTTCGAAGTGGCGGACGGGACCCTGCATGTTTTCCCTGGAAACTACGAAGACTATCTCTGGAGAAAGCAGGGGAGTGCACCACAGGAGCCCGCGGAGGAGAACGCACCTCCCGTGGAGGCGCCCTCAACCAATGGAACTCCACGGCGTCCCGCGGAAAAGCGCCTGAACCCGATCAAGTTGCGGCAGATGAAAGAGCGGCGGGGTGCCATCGAAGACGAAGTAACGCGCCTGGAGACCGAGATCGCGGACTATGAGGCTGCCCTGGCAAACTTCAAAAGCACAGAGGAAACCATCCGGCTGACGGAACTGTTGCACGCCCGCCGCGCGGACCTGGAAACCCTCATGGCGGAGTGGGAAGAAGTGGCGCAGATCATCGAGGCGAACTCATAGCATGCTCTTCCTGACCGAAGCCGATGTCCGTGCGCTGCTGCCCATGCCGGAAGCCATCCGCCTGATGCGGACGGTTTTCGAACACCTGGCTTCGGGAGAAGCCCTCAACCAGCCTCGCCGCCGCCTGGTTCTGAAGACGGGCGCAGTGCTGCATTCCATGGCCGCGAGCGACGGTAAGTACTTCGGAATCAAGATATACTCCACGCATCCCGTGCGCGGAGCGCACTTTGTCTTCCTCTTGTACCGCGCCGAAGACGGACTGCCGCTGGCTCTATTGGAAGCCAACTACCTGGGCCAGATCCGCACGGGAGCGGTCAGCGGCCTGGCCACCCAGATTCTGGCGCGCGAGGGGGTGGAGACTGTCGGGATCATCGGTAGCGGGTTTCAGGCGCGCAGCCAACTGGAGGCGCTCTGTACCGCCTGGCCGGTCCAGCGTGCCCGTGTGTGGAGCCGATCTCCCGAGAAGCGCGCCGCGTTTGCCGCGGAGGCGTCGGAAACCCTTGGTATCCCGGTCGAAGCGGTTGAAACTGCCGAGCGCGCCGTGCGGGATGCGGGAATTCTCATCACTGCCACGAACGCCCGGGAACCAGTTCTCGAATCCGCCTGGGTGGCGCCGGGAACGCACATTAATGCCATGGGTTCCAATCAAGCAAGGCGGCGCGAGTTGCCCGCGGACCTCGTGCGCCGCGCGGATTGGATTGTGGTGGATTCCCGCGAACAGGCGCGCATGGAATCCGGAGACCTGTTGCTGGCTCTGGATGATCAGGACTGGAACTCGCCGCGCCTCTTGGAGTTACCGGACGCCATCGGGCGGGGGGCCTCCCTGCGATCCCATCCCGGTCAGATCACGATTTTCAAGTCCAACGGACTAGCCGCGGAAGATGTGATCGCGGCGGGCTATGTCTATGAACGGGCGAAGGAAAGCGGTAGAGGCCGGGTGATGGATCTGCTCTATTCCTGAGCAGGCATCTGCTGTTCAATGTCGCGCCAGGCGCTGGTTTTGAGACGGCGGCACACCCAGCAAAGCGGCTCACTGGAATAACCACTGGTTTCAGCGCCGCACACCACACACTTGACCGTCTTTTTGATCTTATCGGTGGACACGGAGCGCTTGGCTTGCTCCAGGATCTCGACCGGTACAACCGGCTCCGCCTTTGGTTGTGATCTCCGTCTCATCGTAGCCCCCGCCTGATTTCACTATCGCAAATACAACGCCCGCTTTACAAGGTGGTTACGCCGCCTCGGGTAATTGTACTACCATGGCCGCATCCAGTGGCGCCGAGCATCGCCGGCAGCGCTGGCCCGGGACTACCCGGATTCTCTTTCCAACCACCTGAACGTCTGCCGGCACCGTGTGGGTGCAAATCGGGCAATGCACTTGCCCGGTCAAGCTCCTGTCCCTCTCAGTGATGCCTTTCATGGCTCCAGCAACCTCACTAGATCGGACGCAAAATGAGGTGCCGTGGTTGTGAGATTTTTTAAACTTTCTTGTAATACCGGTACCGGCCGGCTCCCGGCCCCCCCGGGCGATGCCAGCCGTGATTCCGGTTGACGGCGGCAGCGGACTGGGTGACCATGACTCTATATGACCCAGCCCCCCGCACCCAAGATCCAACTGGTCAACTCGGCGGACTACCGCGAAGGATACGCCAACAGCGTGCAGATTCGCGTGAATCTGTGGGACTTCTTCCTGCTGTTCGGCCTGGTAAACCAGACCAGCCCGGAGAACGTGTCCATCCAGAACTTCCAGGGGATCTACCTCAGCCCGCAACAGGCGAAAGCCCTTTTGAACGTGCTGCAGCAGAACGTGAACCAATACGAAGCGGCGTTCGGTGAAATCAAGCTGGAGCCCCAGGCCGCCGCGGGAACCGTGCAATGAGGCAGGGCGCGGGAACTCGCGCCCGTCCTAGCGTCCGGCCCACTTGGCTTTGAGGAAATCCCGGTTCATCTGGGCGATCACTTCAAGCTTGATCTCCTTGGGACAGACCGCCTCGCATTCACCGATGTTCGTGCAACTCCCGAAACCTTCGGCGCTGGCCTGCGCCACCATGGCAATGGCCCGGTGGTATCGTTCCGGCTGGCCCTGCGGCAGCGTCCCCAGGTGGGCGATTTTGGCGCCGACAAACAGGGCGGCGGCGGCATTCGGGCACATGGCCACGCAGGCGCCGCAGCCGATGCACTGCGCCGCATCCATGGAGCGTTCAGCCGCCTCTTTCGGCACGGGAACGGAGTTGGCCTCCGGCGCACTGCCCGCCGAAACGGAAATGTAGCCGCCCGCCGCGATCACCCGGTCGAACGCGCTGCGGTCCACCACCAGGTCCTTGATCACCGGAAAAGCCCGCGCCCGCCAGGGCTCCAGGTAGAGCTCGTCGCCGTCCTTGAAATGGCGCATGTGAAGCTGGCAGGTGGTAGTGGCCGGCAGCGGGCCGTGCGCCACGCCGCTGATCATGATGCCGCACATGCCGCAGATGCCTTCGCGGCAGTCGTGGTCGAAGGCGACCGGATCTTCCCCCTTGGCGATGAGATCCTCGTTCAGCACGTCGAGCATCTCCAGGAACGACATCTCCTGGTTCACATCCCGAACTTCGTAGCGCACCATGCGGCCCTTCTCGTTCGCGTTCCGCTGCCGCCAGATGTGAAGAATGAGGTTCATTACTTGTAGCTCCGTTGACTGGGGTGAACGTATTCAAATTCCAGCGGTTCCTTATGCAGAACCGGCGGCTCGCCCACACCCTTGAACTGCCAGGCGGCGGCATACGAGTATCGCTCGTCGTCGCGCTGCGCCTCGCCTTCCGGCGTCTGATACTCTTCGCGGAAGTGGCCGCCGCAGGACTCGTTGCGGTCCAGCGCGTCCAGGCACATCAGTTCCGCCAGCTCGAAGAAGTCGCCGACCCGCCCGGCCTTCTCGAGCGACTGATTCAATTCCTCGCCCGTTCCCAACACCTTGACTTCGCGCCAGAACTGTTCCCGCAGCTCCGGAATCCGGCCCAGGGCGTACTTCAGCCCTTCCGCCGAACGCGACATGCCGCAATACTCCCAGACCAGCTTGCCCAGCTCGCGATGGAAGGAGTCCACCGAGCGGGTCCCCTTCATCTCCAGGAACCGCTTGATCTGGCAGGCCACCTGGGTTTCGGCTTCCCGGAAAGCGGCATGGCTGGTATCCACCTTCTCGAACTTGTTCGTCGCCAGGTAGTCGCCAATCGTGTACGGCAGAATGAAGTACCCGTCGGCCAGGCCCTGCATCAGGGCGCTGGCGCCCAGACGGTTCGCGCCGTGGTCGGAGAAGTTGGCTTCGCCGATGGCGTACAGGCCCGGAATGGTGGTCATCAGGTTATAGTCCACCCACAGCCCGCCCATGGTGTAGTGGCTGGCCGGGTAGATGCGCATCGGCACTTCATACGGATTCTCATCCGTAATCCGCTGGTACATATCGAACAGGTTGCCGTAGCGCTCCTTGATGACGTCTTTGCCCAGCCGCTCGATAGCGTCGTGAAAATCCAGGTAGACGCCGTAGCCGCTTTCGCCCACACCGCGGCCTTCATCGCACACGGCCTTGGCGTTGCGCGACGCCACGTCGCGCGGCACCAGGTTTCCGAAGCTGGGGTACTTGCGCTCCAGGAAGTAGTCCCGATCCTCCTTGGGGATCTGGTTGGGCGGACGCTTATCATCTTTCTTCAGAGGCACCCAGATGCGCCCGTCGTTGCGCAGCGACTCGCTCATCAGTGTGAGCTTGGACTGATAGTCGCCTGTCACCGGGATGCAGGTCGGATGGATCTGCGTGAAGCAGGGGTTGGCGAACAGGGCGCCTTTCTTGTGCGCGCGCCAGATGGCCGTCACGTTGCAGCCTTTGGCGTTGGTGGAAAGGTAGAACACGTTGCCATAGCCGCCGGTGGCCAGGACCACGGCATCCGCCACGTAGGATTCGATCTTCCCGCTGATCAGATCCCGCGTCACGATGCCGCGGGCCTTGCCGTCGATCACCACCAGTTCCAGCATTTCGTGGCGCGGGAACATGCGCACCTGGCCCCCGGCGATCTGGCGCTCCAGCGCCTGGTAGGCCCCCAGAAGCAACTGCTGGCCTGTCTGGCCGCGGGCATAAAAGGTGCGCGAAACCTGCGCGCCGCCGAAAGACCGGTTCTCCAACAGCCCGCCGTACTCCCGGGCGAACGGCACGCCCTGGGCCACGCACTGGTCAATGATGTTGACGCTGATCTGCGCCAGGCGGTAGACGTTGCTCTCCCGCGACCGGAAGTCCCCGCCCTTGACCGTATCGTAGAAAAGCCGGTAGATGCTGTCGCCGTCGTTCTGATAATTCTTCGCGGCGTTGATGCCGCCTTGCGCGGCAATCGAATGCGCCCGCCTCGGCGAATCCTGGAAACAGAAACACTGTACGTTGTAGCCCAACTCGCCCAGGGTGGCGGCTGCCGAACCTCCGGCCAGCCCGCTGCCTACCACGATCACGTTGTATTTTCGCTTGTTCGCCGGATTCACCAGCTTCATTTCAAAACGATGCTTGTCCCAGCGGTTCTCGATCGGGCCGGATGGGACCTTGGCACTCAGTTCCATGATTGCGCTCCGTGTTTACTTCACCGGAAGGATGCCGGTCATCACTGAAATCGGTATGGAGATATTGCCCACGCAGATGAAGATCGCGAACGCCTTGGCGAAGCGCTTGAGCCACGGGGTGTAGCGCGGGTGACTGATGCCCACGGATTGAAACATGCTCCAGAGCCCGTGATACAGGTGCGTGCACAGCATCAGCATGCACACGATGTAGACGGCCGAGACCCAGGGGTGCGAAAAGCCGGCCGTGAGGTTGTGGTAGGGATGCAACTCCTGGTATTCGGCGGGCAGCACATCGCCCGTGGTCAGGTGCAGGATGTGGAACACCACAAACCCGGCCAGGATCGGACCGCTCCAGATCATCGTGCGGGCCGCGTAGCTGGTGGGCACATTTTCTTTGCGGGAATAGCCGACGGGCCGGGCGCTGCGGTTGAGCAGCCAAAGCTGCGTGGCGGCGAGAATATGCCAAATGACCGCTGCCAGCAGCACCAGCCGCACCGCCCACAGCGGGCCGGGCTGCGAATGCAGGAAGCGGGCATACGCGTCGATGCGTTCCTGCCCCATGTAGATCTGCAGATTGCCCAGTAAATGGCCGAGCACATAACCGAACAGGATCACGCCGGTTATGGCCATCACCACCTTCTTGCCGTTGGTGGCTTCGTAAAAACGTACAGCCCGTGTCAGGGAACTGGCAGTTGCGATCGCACTCATTGTTGTGGAATTCCCTTAACAGTATACTCAACTGCCCGGTTGGCGGAGCCGCGCGGGCCACTCCGGGGTTTCAGGTCTTGGATGCTCAAAGGAACACCTCCTGCTGATATGGATGCTCGGAGAGGGGCTGGCGGCAGCCCGGACCAGTGGAAATCCAGGGTGGAAATCTGGGACAGTATCAGGACATGAACCGCCGGGAGCTTCTCGGAATGGCTGCTCTGTCTCCACTCGTGCCAGCGGCGCCGGCGCTGCACGCCGCCTCGGAGCGCGCCTACAAGCACCGCCTGGCATTCGACGTCTGGATCAACGACGTCCGCAATGAATCGATGCCGCTCGAGAACTGGCCGTACGGAGAAATGGACGAAAAGACAGTCGAGGGTATCGTCCGGGCGCTGGATGTGCAAAGCCAGGCGGGTTATACGGCCATTGATCTGGCGGGTCTGCTTTCGACATACTCCTGGCCCGTCGACATCCGGAGCGTGGCCGGCAAAGTACGGGTCGGGCACGTGAACCGCATTATCCGGGCCGCCCACGAGCGCGATATCAAAGTGCTCTGCCTTCCCGCCGGTGTAATGAGCTGGGGCTTCGACGAGATCATTGCCCATGACCCGGCGGTTCGTACCGACAACAAGCACCTGATGAATCCCTTGCGGGAGGAATCGTGGGAATGGCAACGCAAAGTATTCGATTTCATGATCGACAATTTCGATATCGACGGCATTCACCTGGAATCCGCGGACCAGGGGCGCCCGAAGACGCGGGAATGCCTGGAACGCTGGCCGAATGACGTTGCCTACCACGCCTACGTCACCGGCAGGACAGCCGATTACCTGAGAAAAAAGAAACCCGGTCTCCAGGTGCATGCCATCCTGCAGGGCTTCAGCCAGTGGGGACGGGATTTCACCGAGGAGGAAAAGAAGATCCTCGTCGAGTTGAGCCGGTCCGTCGATTGCATGTTCGACCAGGGGCACGGCGGCACATATATTCCCGAATCCGGCCGGCGGGATTTCATCCGCCGCCTGGCTTGCGATTACGGCACCTCCGGCGGGCTGTGGGTGTATCCTCCGCAAAGATGGGAGCGCTCTCGCTGGTTCCTGCCGTACACCATCCGGACGGGGACGCACATCCAGCGGCTGTTCGAGGACGGCGGCAGAGGCGTGCTGTACTATCAAGGGCCGGTCATCAATCCCGGCACGGAGGTGAATATCGCCTTTGGCGGATGCCTGATGAAGGACCCGGACAAATCGGTAGAGGAAACGTTGGCGGAAGTGCTGGAGCAACTCTATAAGCCCCGCAACCCGGCTGCCCGCCGGACCATCCTGGAGGTGTTCCAAAAGGCCGAAAACGTGTACTTCGATCAGTGGGACATGGAGCGGATTCGCGTGGCGCGAAAACGGGGCGGTCCGGGCGAATTGCACCTCACCAGCCTGTTCGGCGCTTCCCCAAACGCCTCGGATTACCTGATGGAGCCATATCTGACCACAGAAGGCCGGTTCGCTTACAAGCAGGGCCTGATTTCGATTTATCGGCGGATCGCCGGCGCGCAGGGAGCATTCCAAGACGGCGGCAGGATCGAGCGAATCAAGAAGGGCATCGAGGCGGTGATCGTGGATCTGAACAACATCGCCATCTCCAGGAACGAAACCCGGGTTTGGGACGACCGGAACGTGAATCGTCGTTTTTGAGGGCAACTTTCCATTTGCGCGAGGACTCAGTGACCGAGCAGGAGCATTTTCCGGAAGCAAACGTGGCAAAGCGGCTCACCGGGATGGTGGATCAGTGGCGCGACGAGATTTTGGCCTTCACCGGCGAACTGATCGCCACACCGAGCGAAACGCCTCCCGGCGACGAGCGCAAAATCGCGGCGCTCATTCTCGACCGGTTGGAACGTCTGGGACTGCGCGGGGGAATGGCGGTGAGCCAGGCGCCCGAGCGGCCCAGTGTCATTTTCCGGCTTCGCGGAAGCGGAGACGGCCCTCGCCTGCTTTACATTGCGCACACGGACACAAAGCCGGTAGGTGACGCCCGTTCCCAGTGGGACACCGATCCTTTTCGCCCTGTCGTGCGGGACGGCAGGCTATACGGGTTGGGCGCCGCGGACATGAAAGCAGCGGTAGCCGCTTTTGTGTACGCAGCAGCGTCCCTGCGGCAGATCGAGCCCCTGAAGGGCGAACTGATTCTGGCGCTCGTATCGGATGAGGAAGGCGGTGGCCGGTACGGCGCCCATTTTCTCTGCCAAGAGTACGGCCTCACGGCGGATATGGCGCTCATCGGCGAGCCTCCCGGAATCCATCGGGAATGGGAGCACCTTCATATCGGCTGCCGGGGCGTGTTCTGCTTCACGATTGGCGTTCACGGGACGCAAATGCACAGCAGCCTTTCGGATCGCTTTCCTTCGGTAAACGCGAGTTTAAAGGCGGCAGAATTGATGCTGCGCATGTCGCGCGAGCTCAAGTTCACGTTCGAGCCGCACCCGCTTTGCCCGGGCGGAACGACGCTCAACCTGGGAGTACAGTTGAAAGGCGGCGTCTATTTCGGTGTGTATCCGGGTTACGCCGAGTTCTCGACGGATCTCCGCACGGTCCCCGGAATGCGGCGGGAACAGGCCATCCGCGATCTCGAGGAGTTTCTCGCGGCCAGGCAACGAGAGGACCCGAACCTTAAATTGGAACTGCGGTTCCGTCCGTCACCGGCGGATTGGATCGCGCCCTCCGAAATCAATCCCGACCACGTGCTGGTCAAGGCGTTGGAGTGGGCTTCCGAACACGTGCTCGGCTTTCGGCCGCCGCTCAGCATTTATCCGGCGGGTACGGACGCCCCGAAGTTTCAGTTGATCGCTGGTATCCCGACGGTTCCGGCCTTTGGGGCCGGCCTCATCTCGGTCGCGCACGGCCCCAACGAATGGGTGGGCGTCGAAAGCATCATCCAGGCCTGCAAGATTTATGTGCTGGCGGCGCATACCATCCTGAGCCGCGGCGCCGGGGAGGCACAGGCGCTATAGCACCGCCACATGCTCCGCTTAGGAACGGTTTCGCAGAGTGCTCCTACGCGGAATGGCTGAAGAAATCCATCCTGCCGCCGTCTACGGTCAGGGTCTGAGCGGTGATGAAACCGGCATCCGCGGAAACCAGGAACAGCGCGGCGCCGGCCACATCCTCCGGCTCACCGATTCTGCCCAGCATGGCCCGGCCCGCCACCAGGTCGAGTTTGCCTTGAATGAGGGACAGGTCCCCGTCACGCAGCGTCATGTCGCTGCGGATAAAGCCGGGCGCCAACGCATTGACGTTGATGTTGTACGGGCCGAGTTCGAACGCCAGGCGCTTGGTCAGCGCGATGACCGCCGCTTTGGTGGCGGCGTACACGGTGGTCCCCGCGAAGGGCGTTCCCATCGCGCCGATGGACGCGAGGTTCAGGATTTTTCCCTCCTTCCGCGCCATCATTCCCCCGGCTACCGCCCGCACACAGTGCATCACGCCCTTAAGGTTGACCTCGATCGTCCGGTCCAGGTCCGCCGGGGCGGCGTCCAGGAGAGTGGAGGTCTTGAGAATGCCGGCATTGTTGACCAGAATGTCGATACGCCCGAACTCCCGAATGGCTGCCTCGACCATGTGGCCGACCTGTGACACATCCGCCACATCGGCTTCGACGGAGATGGCTGTGCCGCCGGCCGCCCGTATCGCTCTGCAGAGCTCTTCAGCGGCGTCCCGGCTTTTCACGTAGTTCACCGCCACGCGGGCGCCTTCTTCGGCGAAGCGCCGTGCGATGGCCCTGCCGATGCCGCGCGAGGCGCCGGTAATCAGGGCGACTTTCCCATTCAGTCTCAACTTGTTGCTCCCCGTGAAGTCTGGCTCACTCTTTCGGTTTCCGCCCCCCGTTCCAGGTTTGCGGCTTCGGGTATCCGGCGGCCAATAGCCGTTGGGATCTTCCCGCCACCGCTTTCCGCATAGGCCCGAAATCACGCTCCATTCCGCCGCGCCCAGGTTCAGGTCGGGGTGATAGATGAAGCGCTTCAGGCCGGCGCGCTGCGACGCCACCAGGATGCGATAGAGGTCGTGCGCCGGCATGGGATCGCCGGCGTGCGGGTTGCGCCCGGTCGAAACCCACGCGATCACTTTGCTGTCGTCGCCCACCGCATCCAGCGCGCGGCGCGTCTCCGAATACACCACCTCCGAGAAAAACTCGTCCGGGAACCCATGGTCCAGGTCCGCCAGCGTGCGCACACCGGGCAGTCTCAACCCGAACCAGCACTTCACAGCCGCGAAACAATCCTCTTCGCGGAGCGCGGGGTTCCATTTCCCCAACGTTTGGACCCACCGCCCGATGGTGCCGTACATGCCGTCGAATCCGCGGTTCCAGAAGTAGTGTTTCGGGAACAGGTAGTCGAAATACGGGTGAATCCTCTCGTAGTCCTGGGTGGTGAGCAGGGAAAACGACGTGGCCCGTGGAATGGTGCCGAACTTCGCCTTGTGCTCCAGTCCGTCGATCTGCTTCCGGTACGCGGCCACCGTGCGCAGGGTCACCTCCTGCCGGCTGCGCAGCCAGTAGAGAGCATCTTCATTCAGGTCGAACAGGTCCAGTCCGCCCATCATACCGCCGGCCGAGTAGTAGCGCACCATGGAAGGCGTCAGGTGATGGAGGCGTTCCCTCAGGTGCGCGATGCCGCGTTCCATGCGCCCCACATCCATCCCCAGGTGCTCCAGCAGCGGTCTTTCCGAATCGCGAATTTCCAACAGTTCCCCGCCGTGATGGAAGGCCAGTTCGTAATGGTGCTCCCCGCCGCCATCGATCACCACGCCTTTGGCTTGCGGAAACGCGCGCATGGTATCCTCGATGCCCGCGGCCAGCGAGAGCGCACCGAAGGGATCCTGCGCGAACGATTTTCGCCGCCCGTAGTGGCCAGGACCGAAGAACAGGACCTCCCACCCGCGTGCGGCGGCGTTGGCCACAATCGCTTGAAGCTGTTTCTCCTTCACTGGGTCACGCGGAGCATCGGCGGGCGCGTCCAGCCCGTATTTCTGATAGATTTTCGGATCCGGCGCAAAGGTAGGAAGCTTCTCCCCCGGCCGCGCGTAGGTGAAATCGAACCGCGGGACCTGCTTAAAGAAGACCAGCGGTCCGATCACCAGCCCGCGCACGCCGCCGGCCTCCCAGGCGTCCAGCGTCCGCTCGTAGTCGGTCAGCCACTGCTCGAGCGGATAGATCATGTACATCCAAGGAACCAGCGGCCTGGCCGTTTGTGCCACTAAGGGCGCCGCCGCGGCGCCCAGCAGCGCGCAGCCGAATCCACGGCGGCTGAGGACCATCGAATCGCTCATCGGGAAATCTCCTCGGGATCTACCACAATAATTTCAGACCCACCTGCACCGTGCGCATGGGTGTTTCGAGCGAGCGGATTTCGCCCATGCGCGGCGCGTCCGGCGTGATGGAGTTGATCGTGGAAAACCCGACGCCGTTGGGAGTCCCGAAAAACGGCGTGTTCAGGGCGTTGATGGCTTCCAGGCGGAACTGCAGGCGCATTGTTTCCGGCGCGCGCGGTAGCTGGAAATTCTTGAAGATGGAAAGATCGGCGTTCTTCTGCGTGGGTCCGTTCAGGATGTTCACACCCGCGCTGCCGTAATGGCACAAGTCGGGCCGGCTGGGAATGTTGCAAGTCACCCGCTGGAACGCCTGCGGGTTAAACCAGAGTTGCCGGCTCGGATTGGAGAGATGCCCGTCGGAAATGCGGTCGGGCCGCACCGGAGTGAATCCGCCCGTATTCAGATCGTCCCCCTGCCCCACCGTGAACGGGAAGCCCGAACGATAGGCCAGGATTCCATTCACCTGCCACCCGCCCAGCGCCGCGCCGGCGAATCCTTTCGCGGTCTTCATCCACGGCAGCTCATAGACGAAATTCACGATCAGATTTTGTCTCCGGTCGAAGGGGAGCGGGCCGCGGCCGCTCTTGAAGCTGCGCGGGTCCTGAATTGGGAACCCGTCCTGGCTCCCGCTGCTCTCGCCAATCGCCTTGCTGAACACATACGATGCGCCAAACGCCAACCCGTTTGAAAATTGCTTGTCCACCGCTACGGTGCCGCCCTGATAATTGGCATTGGCGCCGGAGAGGATCGCCTGCAGCGAATTGAGTTGCAGCACCGGGGCGATCGGTTGCAGCGCGTCGTGGAAGTACTGCACCGGCCGGTGCGCCGCGTAGTTAGTGTCCGAAGAGGGCGGCGCCGTGTTCCAGTTCTGCTCGATCCCGGACAGGTTCGAGGACTTGCTGCCCACGTAACCCAGGGTCAGCGCCATGCCCTTGGGCAGCTCGCGCTGGATATCGAAGCTCCAGGTCCACTGGCTCGCATTCTTCTTGTCCGGCTGCACGTACCAGAGGTCCTCCGGCGCCACCACGGCGCTGCCCGCGAACAGGTTCGGCCCCAGCTCCAGCAGGCGCGTGCCCGGCCGCACGATGCGCGTGGTCAGGTTTGAGGTCACGCCGCCGGCCGTCACCGGGTAGGTGCCGTAGGGGTTGGTCACCTGTTGGAACGAGCTGCTTCCCGAATACGGCGGCACCAGGTTCATGATGGTGAAATTGTTGAAGTGCGCCGTCGCCGCATACCACCCCGAACCCGCGCGGATCACCCATTTCTTCGCCGGCCTCCAGGCCAGGCCGACCCGCGGCATCACGTAGCGATTATCGTTCTGCCACAGCGGAATCGCCGCGGCGCTGCCGGTCACCGAAGGATACATGGTCGGAATCTGCTGCCCCGTCGCCGTCGTGAACGTTTGCTGGAAACTGATGGTGCGCCAGAAGCCGCCGGCATCGTAGGGCACCCCGAAATAGTCGTAGCGCACGCCGATATTCGCGGTCAGCGTGGGCGTTACCTTCCAGTCGTCCAGGAAGTAAAAGCCGGCCATGTTCTGGCGCGGCTGCGTGAGGGGATAGCCTTCGGGCGTGGACGCATAGTCCGGATAGCCCAGCATCATCGAAGCAAATGGAAAGCCGGATTCCGCCGAACCGAAGATGATGCGTCCGTGGGGATAATTGGCCGCCAGCCGGTTCATGGCCGTGCGCCGGTACTCGAACCCGCCCTTCAGGGAGTGATTGCCGCGGATCAGCGAGACCGCGTCGGAGACGTTGTACACGCGGATGTCGTCCTTCCCCCCGGCATACAAATCGCCGAAAGCCACGGGCAGCCCTTCGATATCCGGAATGCCCGCCTCGCGGATCTGCAGAGGCCGCGGCCCGGTCGGTGAATTCACCTGGAAAATGCCAATCCCCAGCCCGTTTTCATCGAACAGCGAACTCCACCGCCGCTCGGCCGCCTGGAACTGCGTGTCCATCAGGCCGAAGCGGGCTTCGTTCAGCAGGCGCGGGCTGAAGACATGCACCCACTGGCTGGCGAAGCTGGTGGGCTCGTTCGAAAACGCCGTTCCAAAATTCGTGTTCGTGGAGGGCACGTCCCAGTTCTGCCGGTCGAAATCGAAATGCATGAAGATGCGGTCCCGCTCGCTGAAGTTGTGGTCCAGGCGGATGAAGTAGGCGTTCTGCGTGACCGGCTGGTTGATGGTCACCTGGTTGGTGTAGTCCAGGGGATCGGCTTGCAGGAACTGGGTGTGCGGCATGTACTTCAGCAGGTTCTGCGCGCCCGGGTTGAGACGCGTTTGTGGAATGATGTTGTTGGCGAACGGCAGTCCGTTCAACTGGTCGTAAATCAGGATCGGCGAGCGTAGCAGCTTGCCGTTGGCGTCTACGGGATTCAGCAGCCGCGAAAAATCGCCGTTGCGCATCGCGTCGGAAGGGAACCACGCTGTGGTCAGGCTCTGGCTCAGTTCCCTGCGCCCTTCATAGTTGAAGGACCAGAACGTGCGGTTGCGGCCGTTGTAGTGCGGCAGCACGACCGGCCCGCTCAGAAAGGCGCCGAACAGGTTGCGGCGAAACGGACTCTTGTTGTTATGCGCCTGCCCGGGCGCCAGTTGGAAATTCAGGAAGTAATTTTCGGCGTCCAGCACCTGGTTGCGCAGATACTCGAACGCGGCTCCGTGGAAGCTGTTGGTGCCGGATTTCATCACGATCTGCACCTGCGCACCGCTGCTCAGCCCGTATTCGGCGGAATACGCCGCGGTTTGGATTTTGAATTCCGCGATGGCGTCCAGCGACGGCACCAGCGTCATCGTGTTGTAGCGCGGTTCCTTCACGTCGACCCCGTCCAGCGTGACCCCTTGCGTCTGGTCCGTTTGCCCCTGGGCCACCAGGGCCACGGCGGTTCCGGCCGGCGAAGTGCGCCCGGTCGCCCCGGTCGCGCGGCCCATGCGCGTGCCGAAGCTGACCCCCGGTACCAGCAGCGCCAGTTGCCCCACGCTGCGGTACGCCACGGGTAGCTCCACTACTCGTTTGCTCTCGATGTTTTGCCCCACCGCCGCGTCCTCGGTGTTCAGCAGCCGCGCTTCCGCCGTCACGTCCACGCTTTGCGTCAGTTCGCCGATTTCGAGGGTCACATCCACCCGGGCGCGCTGCTGGTAGAGCACGTTGATATTGGAAATCGTCGTGGTCTTGAAACCCGCCACGGAAACGACCACCTTGTACGAGCCCGGCTCGATGAGCGGAAAGGCATAGTTGCCATCGGCGTTGCTCGAGGCGTGCCGCGTCTCCCCCGTGTCCAGCCGGGTCAGCGTCACCTCCGCGCCAGCCACCGGAGCGCCGCTGGCATCCGTGACCAGGCCGACCACTTCCGTGGAACTCGTTTGCGCCCGGCTCAAGCCCGCCAACAGGGCTGCCCAGACAACCACACCGGCGGTTCTGACTATCCAATTTCGCATGCCTGTTCTCCTTCGATTGCTGTATACAATCGGTGTACAAATCGTATGAGTATACTCACAGCCAGCCGGTCCGGGCAAGCGCGCTAAGCTGGCGGGCATGGCGGGTTCTTCATCCTCCCGCGAGGTCAGCGGCGCCCGCTGGCTGATCCTCGGACTGTTGATCCTATCGGTCCTCATCAATTACATCGACCGGGGAGCCCTCTCCGTGGCGGCAGCCACCGTGGGATTCCAACAGGAGATGGGGCTTACGGATACGCGCCTGGGCCTGCTGTTTTCCGCGTTCTTCTGGACCTACGCCTCGCTGCAGGTGGTGGCCGGATATCTGGCCGACCATCACGGCGTGGCCAGGATCTTTGCCGCCGGCTTCCTGTTCTGGTCGGCAGCCACGGTCCTTAGCGGCTTCGCCGCCAGTTTCGCCGCACTGCTGGCGTTGCGGCTGCTGCTGGGCATGGGCGAGGCGGTCGCCTATCCGGTCTACTCGAAGATCATCGTTTCGGGGTTCCCGGAAGAGCGGCGCGGCACCGCGAACGCGTTGATCGACGCCGGCTCGCGGGCGGGCGCGGCCCTTTGCGTTCTGCTGGGCGGCGCCATCGCGGCGCGCCACGGCTGGCGGATGATGTTCGTGGCGATCGGCGGGTGTGGACTGCTTTGGCTGATTCCCTGGTTCCTGTGCGCAGCCCAGGTTCCTGCGGCGCGGCGGAACCCCGCCCAACCAGGCCCGGGGTTGGCCGCCATCCTCCGGCAGCGGCAGGCCTGGGGCACGTTCTTTGGCCTGTTCTGCGTGAATTACACCTGGACCTTCATCCTGAGCTGGCTGCCGGTCTACCTGACGCGCGAGCGTCACTACTCGACGCAGATGCTCGCCATCTACGGCTCCCTACCGTTTTGGGGAATCGCGGCGAGCTGCGCCCTTTTCGGCTGGATTTCCGACCGCATGATCGCGCGTGGGGCCAGCCCGACCCTTGTACGCATCGGCTTCGTCGCAGGGGGACTGGTCCTCAGCACCTTGATGCTGCCGGCTTCGATGCTCTCCAACCAGGTCCTCTCGATGGCTCTCCTGATTGTCGCTTGCCTTTCCCTGGGGCTGACCTCATCCAATTTTTGGGCCATTACGCAGACCCTGGCCGGACCGCAGGCGGCGGGCCGGTGGGCCGGGTTGCAGAACGGCATCGGGAACCTGGCGGGCTTCGGAGGGCCGTACCTTACCGGCCTGATCGTGGCCAGGTCAGGAGGCTTCTTCCCGGCGTTTCTGCTGGCTTCCGCGGTATCCTTGGCCGGCGCATGCGCGTATCTATTCGTCGTGCGCCAGGTAGCGCCGGTGGAGTGGAGCCGCGGCACGGCGCCGGACAGAGCGCAGCCTTATTTCCCGGGGTAGCCGACGGTCTGCGCCAGGGTGATGCGCTGGTCGGCGCGCAAGTGCAGCGCTTTGGCGAGCTCCGCGCGGTTTACGGAGCCGCGCACCACCGAGCCGAGACCTTCCGAGGCGCAGAACAAATAGACGTTCTGGGCGATGAAACCGGTGTCCGCGTGGGACGTGGCGATCTTGCTGCTTTCTTCGGCTCCGCCTAACTTCGACCAATCGGCTACGTAGACGAGATTCAGCGGCGCTTCGGCGACAAATCCCTGTGTGCCGGTAAACTTGCGAATGTCTTCGCGGACCACGGGCCGGAGGAGATGATCCTTCGCATCGTAAGCGTATGCGCCGTCGCCGGTCACCACGTATACTTCAATTTCCTGCCGGTTCGATGCAGAGGGCGCGGTACGGCGGCCGTCGGCGCGGTTGATTCCCCAGGCGGCCCACAGCAGGTTGGACAAAACCTGCGGGGAGAGCTTCTCAGCGCTGAATTCCCGCGTGGATTGTCTGTGCTTGAGGGCCTCCATGAGCGGCTTGCCGCCCTCGGCCTGCGGCGCCGGCAAGGCCACGGGCTGCGGCTCCTGCGAGGCAACCAAGCCTGCCGCCAGAAATAAAACGATGCAGAACGATTTGGACATGTTGATTCTCCACGGGTGCGTCGCATCATCGAAACTGAGAACGTGGACGTACCGCTGGCGCATGTACATGGCTCTACATCAAAACTATAGCTCCTGGCGGCAGTTTCAGGTATGTATATCTGCAAAGCGTCTCAGGGCTGAAACGGCTGCCCGGTCCGGCGCAGGCTCTTCGGAATGCTGATCTGGCAGGTGATATACGACGGCCTCTGGAACCCGCGGTAGTTCATGGACCCGGCCGCGAATCCGGGCACCACGTCCCCGATTGTGCCCACAATCCGGTTGGCATGTTCCACCGTGGTGTTGTGAAGCTGCGTGACCAGGGCCACCATCTCGGCGAAAGCATTTTTGACGGCTTCTTCCCAGTTCGCCCCAATGCCCGCCGTGTACCATCGATCGGCGGTTTCCACCACCACGCCGCCGGTGGGAAAACCTTGTGCGCGGTCTACATTGAGGGTGACCGTGGCGTCAATTTCCACGCCGGTCCCGGTCAACTCTCCATCGCTCATGTAGGCATGCGTATCGCCAATGGTCAGCATTCCTCCGTACCGCTGAGCCCGGATATAGACGGTGCTGCCCGGCTTCACGGAGTTGAAATCGAAGTTCCCTCCGTTATCCCAGGCCGGGGTCCCGGGTGGGAGCGCCGCGGCGGATTGAAGTTGAATCACCCCGATCATCGGCCGCACCGGCACCACGAAATCCGGCAGCAGGTGCACCAATCCATCCTTTACCGGCACCAGCGAACGCAGCGGCCCGCGGAATGGGCCGTGATTGTTGCAATACCCGTAAGGGCCGGGCTCGACCTGAATGATCCGGATAGCCACCCAGTCGCCGGGCTTGATGCCTTCGATGGCAAACGGTCCTCCCGGGCGCGAGCCGCGCGGCGGCGTGGCATTCGGATCGGGAACCACACCGGGCTTGAGATCGGTGTCGCCCGTGTCACCGGGCACCTCGATGATCACGGTCTCTCCGAGCTTCAGAGTGCCGCGGATTTTTCCGCGCTCCGGATCGTCGGGGCCGCTGTAATAGGGCGTCCGCGTGAAGCGGCGGATGGACGCGGAAACCTGGCCGGGCGCCGGAAGCGTCCCGCCCAAAAGATACACAACACTCATCAGGCCGAAAAAGCCGGCGTCTCTCGTCATCACTCCCTCCCCTTCGCGGCGCGGGCGGGCCATATCGGCTGCGGCGCACGCAGGATTTCGCGGGTCTCCTCCACCATCCGGAAAAACTCCTTTCGCTGGCTGTCTTCGGCAAATACGAGGCCGGCGCCGCGGTAAAATTCCGCCTCCTTTTCCCATTGCAAACGAACCAGCTCGCGATCCGCCGGAACATAAACGGGCTTGCCGTCCCTGAGTAGATATACCGGATTGCTGTGCGCCCAGATCGCCAGGTCCGGCCGGAGATTGGGGCTCTGCGCGCGGGCGGCCACCCACGAGCTCTCCTGGATGGAAAACTGAAACGGCAGGGACAACTCCGTCTGGCGGCCGTCGCCCTTGCGGGAGGCGACCACCTTCCCGTTGCAGACGATCTCCAGTTTCTCGATGGGCCGGTGAAAAGTCGCCGTGGCGACGCCGTCCACGCGATGGGATGCGCCCGTCCAGGCAATCACCGCGCCAGGCTCCCGTCCGTGCACGGCAAACTCCAGAAGCGGCCCGTTGGTGACCACTGCCGCCCCGCGGCGGATGCCATCCGCCCAGGTTTCCCAGGCGGACGCTCCCGGCTCGGCCTTGACCAGTGTCCTTTCCGGTCCCAGCAGCGGCAGGGCGCGCGGCCACGGAATGAAGTGGTCGGTCGGGTCGGGGAAATCGCAGCCGGCGGTGCCCACCACCCGAAACCCCGCATTCAGGAGCTCATACCACCCCAGCGCCTTGTACCACGGCTGCATTTTGATCAGCGCGTACTGCATCACTTCCACAAAGTCCAGATGATGGAGCGCCAGGTCCATGATCAGCGTGGAATGTTCCCGGCTGCCGTGGAAATGCGCGAATCCGGCCAGCCCGCCCACTTTGCGGCCCTGCGCAAACGTGACGGCCGGATAGGGATAGGCCTCCGGAGAATTGCCGTACATCTCGCCGATACCCAGCGGACGGATCAGTTCGCGGCCGCCCAGCACCAGCACGTGACCGTAAAAATCGCTGCGCGTCTCGTGCCCGGAGCGGATGGAGAAGCCGGGCCGGTGTCCCTCACCCCGGGGCCCCCAGGCGTACTGCATTCCGAAGTGTTGCTGGCGCTGCCCTTCCAGGTCGTTGACCACGTTCAGATCCTCGGCTTGCATCCAGCGCAGGAACACCTCGTCGTCTTCGGCGGCGCGGGTCAAATGCACGTGATCGTCGGCGGAGATCCATTTCGCCTGCCGTCCAGGCGCCATGGGGTAGACCTTCAGGGTGACTGTCTTGTGCTCCTCCGGGCGCAGCGCGAAGTCGGCCGACGCGGGCGTATAGAAGAGACCATGGTAGGCCTCCAGACGATACTCTTTGCCGGCCGGCACATCGAAAGAGGCGCGGCCTTCGAGCAGGATGACGTGGGACATGTCGCGGATGGTCACCTCCAGCGTTTTGGGCCGCCCGGGCATGCGCCAGATCCGGTTGCGATAGAAGTTGTCCTGCAATAGCGGCAGCAGGTTATCCACCGGACTGAGCCGCTGCTGCCGCCCCTCGCGAAACAGGTAAATGCGGGCGGGCACCGCTTCGCCCGTGTCGCCGCGTTCGACAATCACCTCCAGGTGGGCCGCGTAGTCCGGGTGTAGCGCCGAATCGCGCACTTGCGCGCAAAGAGCCGCTGCGGCGATCGCGGAGAGCACAAAAGGCACGGGGGTTCGCATAACGGGTTCAGTACTGAATGGCGCAGACTCCGTAGACCAGGAATTTGGGCGCCGTGAACTCCACGGCGCTCCCGTTTTGCCGGAAGGGGATCTCTTGCGCCTCGGCCTGCTCCGGGGTCAGGAACCGCACGCTGTTTGCGCGCGCGTTCGGCGGCAGGAGCAAGGAGACCTGCACGCCCTCCACCGCGATGGGATTCTCGGCGCCGGCCATTCCTTGAGCCGCCCGGGGAGCCTTCTCGTCGCGGTTGTAATTCACCAGGTGTACCACCACGCGGCGTGCCTCGGCTTGTTCGTAAGCCGTCATCTCGGTGGTCCAGGGTGCCGCCAGCCGGGACAGTGGGCCGGGTGCGACGGACTGCAGACTCTCCAGGAAGGGCGCCTCTTCCAGCGACGGCAACTGCACCCAATTCTTTCCTCGCCCCTTCCCGGTTCGCAGGAAGGACAGCCTCGGCTCCCGCAGACGCTTCCCGCCCTCGTCGAAGCGGGCCGTTTCGCCGCTCACCAGCACGCGCCCGCCGGACGCTACGAAGCGCTCTACGGTGTTCGCCAGGCCGGTGTCGAAATACCGGGTCTCCGGCAGGATCAGAATCCGGTAGCGCGCCAGTTCCTCGGGTGTCAGCAGATCGTCCACCACGACATCGAATAAATAATGGTTGTTGATCAGGTGCCGGCCGGCGGTGAACATCGGGTCTTCGAACGATGTGTCCATCAGGTGCTTCCCGCGGCGGGAATAGACCAGGGCGATTTCGGCGTACGTCTGCGAAGGGTAATAATACCGGTTGTTGGCAGCCAGGAAGTGGAAATATCGGGAAATCAGTGTCCGGTCTGCGGGATATTGGAACGCCGTAAGCTGCGGCACCGACATGCCGCCCAGGGCGGCGGCCTCGGAGATAGCCAGGCGCAGGCGGGTGTAGTCGTATTTGTTGATCAACACCGGTTTGCCCGCCATCATGCGCGCGGCGTATTTCGCGGTGAGGGTGCTGTCGCCGGCGTCCTTCGCCGCCAGCCTGGTCGTGGAGGCGCCGCTGCCCATGCAGAACCAGATGTAGGATTCGCCGGCGCTGTACTCCCTGCTCGGCAGGAAGCCCTGCTCGTCGGTGTGGCCGTGCGCGTAAAAGTGCCGCCAGGCGGCCACCATCAGGTCGGGCTTGATCCGCCGCCCGTAGCGGATCAGCACTTCATTGACCAGTTCCTTCTGGGAGCGCTGGCTGAAGATCTGCGCTTCGGCGCGCAGGGCCTCGTTCTGCGGCGTACCAGTCTTCGCCGGTGGGATGCTCATAGGGGCGTACGCCTCCAGGTTTTCGATCCCGAATCTCTCGCGGATCTGCCGCGGGCTGAAGCGTGCCTTGAGATATTCCCGAAAGGCTTTCCGGCAATAAGGGCAGGCGCAATCGAGACGGTAGCTGTACAGCCCCGTGATCCCGTCCAGCCCCAGGCCGATGGCGGTCTTGACCATGGCCTTGAGCGCCGCCTGCCAGTTGGGATTGTTGGGACAGCCCCAGTATTTGTTCAGGTCGTGCAATCCTTTGAGGCGCGCGTCTTCGCTGGTCGTCATCATGATAGGACGCCCGTCGCCATAGCGCTGCAGGTAGTCGAACGGATCCGCGCTGGGCCGCGGCCCCAGCACCGATTCGTCCCAGCGGTGCTTGATGAAATCGAACCAGCCGCGTTCGCGTCCCGCCGCCGCGTCGCCGAACAGGTAGGACATGCTGAAGTGGCCGTTGACCTTGATCCCCTTGGCGTGCGCGCGGCGAATGAAATCCCGGTAGTAGTCGTAATTGGCCGGATACCCCTCCCGCGGGATGTAGTGCCAGTTTTCGCGTCCGGGGCTGTTGGCCATGCAATACAGGATCGGACCGAAAAAACCGACTTGCATGAGTTGGACCTTGGCTTCCCCGGCCCAATCCAGGTAGCCTGGGTCGTCGTATCCCCGCCAATGAATCAGGGCCCGTTCGATGCCGGGGTCGTGCCTCTCCAGGATGCGGCCATCCGCCGCCAGACCGATGGCCGCCAACAGGCAGAAAATCGGCAAAAACGCCCTTGTGCGCATACGCGTCTCCTCGGTTGCGGAATGTTTCTGCCAGAATATACCACCCACATCGGAATGTACCGCGTGCACTCATCCGGCCGCGGAGCTTGCAGCCTGCACGTGGCGTGACACCGCCCAGGCCTACTCGCGTGCCAGTGCGTCCTTGACCTTCTTCAGCAACACCGCCGCTGTGAAAGGTTTCTGCAGCAGATTCACTTGCGGATTCAGGACTTCGTCGTGCAAAACCTGGTGGTCCGTGTAGCCCGACATGTACACAACTCGGATTTCCGGACGCAACGATCTCACTTGTTGCGCGATCTTGGGCCCCGAAATCCCCGGCATGACCACGTCGGTGAGCAGGAGATCAATCGGCCCATCGTGGGCTTTACAGATTGTGAATGCGTGTTCGGCATCTCTGGGCGCCAGGATGTGAAATCCGGCCCCTTCGAGCACCCGGAGTACCAGAGAGCGGACCGCTACTTCGTCTTCCATCAGCAGGATCGTCTTGGCGCCCTCAGGCAGCGCCTCCGCTTCGGGCGCCTCCCAGTGTACCGGCACCTGCTCGACAGCCGGGAAGTACAGCGTAAACGTAGTTCCGCGGCCAACCTCGCTCTCTACCCCGATGCTTCCTCCCATCTGTTTGACGATTCCGTAAACAGTAGACAGGCCCAGGCCCGTGCCTCTTCCTGGCTCTTTCGTGGTGAAGAAAGGCTCGAAAATCCGTTCCATCGTTTCGGGCTCGATGCCGATTCCCGTATCCCGCACGACGAATCTGACCGACAGGCCCGGTGTTGACCCCACGTGCGAGTACACAAATGCCTCGTCCAGAACAACGTTGCTGGTCTCGATCGTGACTTTGCCTCCGGACGGCATGGAGTCACGCGCGTTGACCACCAGATTCATAATGACTTGTTCGATCTGGCCGGGGTCAGCCTGGATGTGCCCCAGGGCAGGGTCGAGGACCGTTTCCAACAAAATATCTTCGCCGATCAATCTTCTCAGCATCTTCTCGATACCCGAGATCACCGTGTTCATATTGAGCACCTGCTGGTTCATGACCTGACGGCGGCTGAAGGCGAGAAGTTGCCGGGTAAGGGACGCGGCGCGCTCTCCCGTCTCTCGAATCAGAGCAAGTTCCTCGCCGGCAGGGCCGATCAAATCAGGCCGCTCCGCAAGAAGTTCGGCGTAACCGTTGATCACCATCAATAGGTTGTTGAAATCGTGCGCCACGCCTCCCGCCAGACGCCCGACAGCCTCCATCTTTTGGGCCTGCCGCAACTGTTCTTCCAACTGCTTGTGTTTCGTGACGTCGCTTTGCACGCCTACAAAATAGGCAAGCCCCCCCTTTTCGTTATGCACGGGGTTCAACGATAGTGCATTCCAGAAGGGTGTTCCATCCTTCCGGTAATTCAGGATTTCCACTTCACAGCCGCGACCCGCTGCGACCGCCTCCCGCAAGCTTTCCACCACGCGCGGATCTGTGTCTTTACCCTGGAGAAAGCGGCAATTTTTCCCCAGCACCTCTTCCGGCTGGTAACCGGTCATACGCGCGAACCCGGGACTGGCGTAAACGATCGGGTTATCCGGTTGGTTTACGTCCGTGATGAGGATACCTTGCGATACAGCTTGCATCGCCCGGTCGCGAAGCCGGATGGCTTCCTCGGCCTGGCGGCGCTCCGTGAAGTCGCGCGAGATGCCGATGACGCCCACGACGTTTCCGTACCTGTCCCTGAGAGGGGCTTTGACGGTATGGAATGTCCGTGGCGTTCCGGAAGCGGTCAGGAGCTCGTCGGCTGCTTGGATCTGGCCGGTTTCGATAACCTGCCGGTCGACCGTCATGATGTTGCGTGCGCTTTCCTCGCCGAGGAATTCGGCATCGTCCTTGCCCAGGATCTCCTCGGCACGTCTTCCGAAAAACTGCGCCGCGGCGTGATTAATCAGCAGGTACTTGCCATTCCGGTTCTTCACGTACACGGCGTCCGGGATTTGATCGGAGACCGCTCGCAAAAGCTCGCTCGTGCGCGCCGCCTCAGCCTCGGCGCGCCGTTTCGCCGTCACGTCGCGAGCCTGAACCAGGAAAGCAGCCCGGCCCAGGTAATCCAGTGAATGCGCCGTGATCTCCGCCTCAACGATGTCGCCATTCTTCTTCCGGAGCCGCTGGACACCGCGCTTTTCCAGGTCCTTTCCCGGCTGGGCGAGCCTGGCCAGCAGGGCAGGGACCTCCTCGGGCGGGCGAATGTCCTTGATGGTCATACCCATGAACTCTTCGAGGCGGTAGCCATATTCGGCGGAGGCCGCTTCGTTGGCGATCAGGAAGGCGAGCGTTTCGCGGTCGTAAACCCAGAGGGGATCGGCAATCGCGTGGAAGAGTTTTCGATAGCGTTCCTCACTGTCCCGCAAGGCTGACTCGGTCCGCTTGCGCTCCGTAATTTCTTCCCGAAGTTCGCGGTTGATCTGCTCCAGTTGCCCGCCCTTCTGCTCCAGCTTGTGAATGAGAACTTCGTTGTAATCCTTCAGCAGGGCAAGCTCTTCCAGCTTGGCCGTGTGCGCGGACGGGAGATCTCCCCGCTGTTGCTTCTCCAGAATTCCCTGGATGGCGGCCATCAACTCGTCGGGTTCGCTAGGCTTGATCAGGAAGGCGTCCGCGCCCAGCGCCAGAGCCAGACGCACGTCCCTGGCTGCGGTATATGTAGCGGTGTAGACAATGAAGGGGATTCTTTTCAGCCGTTCGTCTGATCGCCAATAGCGCAACAGTGTATAGCCGTCCACCTCGGGCATCAGAAGGTCGGAAATGGTCAGATCGGGCGGGTTCTGCCGCGCCCGGATCAAGGCCTCCGCTCCATTACCTGCCTCCTCAACCGCATAGCCGTGGCCTTTCAGCAGGCAACTCAACAAGTACCGGTTCTCACCGCTATCGTCGACAACGAGCACCCGTGTCATGAGGCGGACTCCTGTTCGGGCAGGTGAAGGAAGCGTTCGACTTCGGCCACAAAAGATTCGGGGTCGATAGGCTTCTCGATATATCCCTCCGCGCCGGATGCCAGACATCTCTCCCGGTCCCCCGCCATCGCGTACGAGGTTACTGCGACGATCGGGATAGTGCGCAGGATAGGGTCGCTCTTTAACATGCGCGCCACCGCGTGTCCGTCCATGCCCGGCAACTGAATGTCCAGCAGGATCAGGTCCGGCAGGATCTTCGCCGCCATCTCCAGACCGAGCGGCCCGGTCTCCGCCTCGCTGATATCGTGGCCGCGCTGCTCCAGCATGAACCGGGCCAGGTAACGGTTCTGCGGGTTGTCTTCGATGAGCAGGATCTTTGCCTTCATGATTTCTCCGGCGCTCTGAGCGGCAAGGTGACGCTGAACGTGCTTCCCACGCCCCACTCGCTTTCGGCTCTGATTTCTCCGCCCATTAAGGCAGCCAGACGATGGCAGATCGCCAGGCCAAGGCCCGTGCCTTCATGGTTGCGTGACAGGCCCGAATCGATCTGGCGGAACGGCTGAAATAACGTTTCCAGGTCTTCAGGTTTGATGCCAATACCGGTGTCGGAAACCTTCACGCGGATGGCAGGCTGGCCCGGCTCCGCACCGGAGAATCTGAAGTGAGCCACCGGTTCCGCCGCCAAGCTGACGACCCCGTGATCGGTGAATTTGATGGCATTACTGAGCAGGTTGAATAAGATCTGCTCGAAGCGGCGTTCGTCGCCTACAGCCTCTCGCAACTCCGGCGAAACTTCCACGTGTAAGGCCAGGCCCTTTGCCTGTGCTTGCGGCTCTACGATCGCACGCACCTTGGCGATGGATTGGCGCAGGTCGAAAGGCGCGCGCGCCACTTCCAGTTGCCCGGCCTCGATCTTGGATATGTCGAGGACGTCATTGACCAGGGCCAGGAGGTGGCGGGCGCTGGAGCGCACCAAGCCGAGTTGCTTGGTCTGTTCGGAGTTCAACGGCCCAGCCAGTCCCTGCAGCACAATTCCGGTGAAGCCGATGATCGAATTCAGGGGGGTGCGCAGTTCGTGAGACATGGTTGCCAGAAAGGCCGACTTAACGCGGTCCGCGGCCTCCGCCCGGTGACGCTTCTCCCGCTCCGCCTCCATTTGCGCCCGGTCCGTGATGTCGTGAAGCGTTCCCGCCAGGGAGCGGGGATGACCGTCTTCGTCGACCTTCAGATCCGCCAGCGCGTGGACCACCTTTTCTCTTCCGTCCGGGAGGATGATCCGATACTCGATGTCCAGGCGCTCTCGCCCGCCTAATGCTGCCTGGAGCGCGGCTTGAAAGCGCCCCCGATCCGCCGGATGAACAAATTCGTTTAACGCCCGGTAAGCGCTTCCCGGCTCGGACCTGGCAACGCCAAAGATTTCATCGATCTGGTCCGACCATTTGATGGTGTCACTCGGAATGTTCATTTCCCAACTGCCGATTTTGGCGATCCGTTGGGCTTCGGCGAGATGCGCTTCGCTCTCGCGGATCTGGGCTTCGGCGAGTTTGCGCTCGGTCAGGTCGTGGACCGTTCCTACAAGGTTGGTGCACCGTCCGCCGGCATCAAAAATCGGGGTAATCGTAACCTCGCCCACTTTCGTCCCGCCGGGGTACTGCGTGATTTCTTCCCAACGGATCGTCGACTTGCTCCTGATGGCGTCTTTGTAACGTCCCACTGCCAACGTAAGGGAGGGCTCCGGGATCACTTCCTGGACCGACTTCCCGAGAATCTGAGATTGTGTCAGCCCTGTGGCCGCCAGGAAAGTGGGATTAACTGCCAGGAACCGAAAGCGATCTCCGGGTTCCACGCCGAGGTAGAAGATAATGTCAGTGACAGTATCGTAAATGACCGAGATTTGATTCATCTTCTCGGCCAGCGCGTCCTCCGCCTGCCGGCGGGCAGTGATATCCGTGCCGATACTTAGGATCTCAGCCACCTGACCCTGGTCGTTCCGGACAATGCGGTTCGTCCAGGCGATCCAGACGCGCTCTCCGTTCCGGCGGATATTTTCGTTGACGCTCTGTTCCGCCATCCCGGGATCCGTGCAGACTTCGTCGATCAGCCTTCGCAAGTCCCGGCCGCTGCTTTCCCTTGGCGGCACGATCGTGCCCACGACGTGGCGGCCGGCGATCTCCTCGGCCGAGTACCCGAAGAACCGCTGGCCGAACTCGTTCAGGAAGATGATGCGCCCCGTGGAGTCCCAGCGAAGGATAATACTGTTTGCCAGTTCCACCAGTTCGCGGTATTTCCGTTCGCTTTCGAGGAGTAGTTGTTCCGCGCGCCGGCGGCCGGAAATGTCAATCCCAACGCCGACCAGACACGGTTTGCCGTCATACCAGACCCGCCGGCCAGTGAAGAAATAAGGAGTGGACGTTCCATCTTTGGCGACGAAGCCGGCTTCAATGGAAGAATCACCTTTCTCAAAAACCTCCTCAATCCTTTGTTGCACCCGCGTCTTATCCTCGCCCGCGAAGAAATCGAGCGGGTGCATCTTGCCCATCTCTTCGGCCGAGTAACCGGAAACCGCCTGAAAGTTTTGGTTCCAGCGGAGAAATCGCCCTGCTTCATCGTAGAAATAGAGGATGCCGGGCATACTCTCGATCATCGTGTCTGAGAAGAGCTTCTCGCTCCGCAGTTTCTGTTCGGTCCGCCGGCGTGCCTTGTCCTGTTCGAGTTTGTCGAGCGCGAAGGAGAGATCCGTGGCCGCTTCTTCCAGCAAGGCCACTTCCTTATGGTGAAAGAAGTCGTTCGCATCCGCGTAGACATTGAGCGTGCCCCAAACGGTGCCCTTCATCCGGATCGGGAAAATCGCGCAGGAACGGAACCCGCGGCCCTGCAGTTCCTTGCGCCAGGCCTGGCAAGCCGGGTCGTTCAACAAATCGTTGTTGATGTAGGGCTGGCCGGAACTCAGGGGCCGGTCCGGGGGATCTCCGACTGCCGGCCGGTCGGCGCCGAAAACAGCCATCCTCTGAAGGAGACCATCCCCGGCGCCGCACTCGGCTACGGGGATTAAGCGGCCGGTCTCGCGCTCGCAGGCGGCGATCTGGGCCATGGGAAACCCACCAATCTCCACCAGGCCCCGGCAGACTTTTTGAAACAATTCCTCCGGGTTCGCCGTCCACACGATCGCCTGATTTACCTGGCTCAGGGCAGCATACAAACGCGAAAGACGGTCTAATTCCCTTTCGCGTGCTTTCAGTGGACTCTCCTCCCCCGTCTGTAGTGTCGCCTCGGACCTGTCTTCTGCCCTCGTACCGGGCAACCGCCCACGGCCGGCCGCTTTGCGAGACGGGCGAGCTGAGGCCGGTTGGGACGGTTCGGGAGGCGTTGACATGGAATCCTTGCTGTCAGGCCAGCATCCGTTCTCGATGCGCGCGTCGGATTCGGAAAATAATTTTTCTTTTTTGGCTTCTCTCGGTCATTTTGTCTAGTTTACGCCATTCAAAGCAGAACAAATTCAAGCCGTGATGAAAGACTTTCGCCAGCACTTTTCGGCTCGTGTCCTGGCCTGTTCCGGCAAGACCCGCGCAACTCGCTACCAACCTCGGAGCGTACCCAGTCGTGGTGACAGGAAACAGGTGCGGGACCGCGCCGTTACCCCGGTGCCCTGGCACCCGCTCGATCGTCGCTAACCGGCGGCAAGAACGGAGGACAGGCATCTGGCTCACGCCCGCTTTACGGTGGCCCAAGGCGAGTCGTCTGAAAGGCAGCTAAGTTGTTGAAAGAAATGGCGGGGACGGCGGGGCCCGAACCCGCGACCTCCGACGTGACAGGCCGAAGGCCACTTCACACCCGAAGCTGCTATCCCTTCGCCACCAGCCATTTGTGCGAATTCTTAAGCGGCGATTTCCACGCTGCTATAGTACGTGCTACAGTTCGCGACAAACGATTTATGCCAGATTTGGCATACAATGGATCTTGTGCCGGAGAAGCCCACCAAACCGCGCAAGCTGATCTGGCTAGTGGATTCGCTCGACCGGCTGGCAGGTTTCCCGCCACCAGTTCGGCAGAGGCTTGGTTTCGCCCTGTACCAGGCGCAGATCGGGCGGGCACATGAAAGCGCCAAGTTCCTACGCGGCTTCGAAGAAACGGTATGGCAGGTGCGTGCCGATGATCCGCGTGGGACCTATCGGGCGGTGTACGTGACGCAACTAGGGGACGCGATCTACGTTCTTCATGCTTTCCAAAAGAAGTCGAGATCCGGAATCGCAACCCCTAAGCGCGAGTTGGAGCTGATCCGACAGAGGCTTCAACTCGCTCGGAAGTTGGCCGGGAAGTGAGAAAAAAGAAAATGTCTTATCGTGAGTTTACGTCGAGTTCCGGAAACGTCTTCGCCGATCTAGACCTTCCACATGCAGACGACCTGTTGGCGAAGGCCGAGTTGGCGGCGAAGATCATCGCCGAGATCCAGCGGCGGCGGCTCACGCAGAGCCAGGCCGCCGGAATCCTCGGAATAGATCAGCCCAAAGTGTCGGCGCTCAAGCAGGGTAAGCTGTCCGGCTTCTCAATCGAGCGCCTCATGCGGCTCCTGTTGCGGCTCGGGCGTGATGTCGAAATCACGGTGAAAGGCAGGTCCAGGCCGGGATCGGTCGCCAGACTCCGTGTTGCATGATTGCTCAGCCACTTTTCCTTGGTTTCCAACTGCACGTGTGAATTCGCCGCGGTAAGGTGGACTTGATGGGCACCGATAACGAACCCGAGCACCGACTGGACTGTCCCGATTTTTGAGACAACTGGTTAAGACTCAAAATCCATCGAATGGAGAATTGAGTCATGGGATTGTCTCGTAGGCAGTTCACCAAAGAGTTCAAACTGGGCGCCGTGCGGCGGCTGGAACAAGGGGTTTCAATCGGCGAAGTGGCGCGGGCGTTGGAGGTGAATCCGAACGTGCTGCACCGCTGGCGGCGGGAGTTCCGGCAAGGTCCGGGCAACGCGTTTCCCGGCAATGGGAAGCAGCGCTGGTCGGAGGGACGGATCGCGGAGTTGGAGCGGAAGGTCGGCCAACAAACGTTGGAGATCGATTTTTTGAAAGGGTGCTTGCAGCGCATCGAGGAGCAGCGGATGCTGCAGGCACGGACTGGCAATCCGCGGTCTACCGGAAAATCGAAGAGGAAGTCCAAGCGAACCGGGGCCTGACGGTGAAGCGCATGGTGGATCTGGGCGGCATGAGCCGCCCCAGCTTTTACCGCTTCGATGCGGAGAACTCGCCGAAACTGGACCGGGACATGGACCTCCGTGACGCCATTCAGCGGATCGCCTTGAAATGGCCCAGTTACGGCCGGCCCCGGATCACGGCTGAGTTGAAACGGCAGGGCCGGAAGGGTGGGACCGAATCGGGTGCGGCGGATCATGCGCGAGGATAACCTGCTGTGCGTGCGGAAACGCAAGTTCGTGGTGACCACTGATTCCCACCACGGCCGCAAGGTTTATCCGAATCTGAAGAGCGCCATGGAATTGAGCGGGATCAACCAGCTCTGGGTCGCCGACATCACCTACATTCGTCTGGAGACTGAGTTCGTATATCTGGCGGTGGTCATCGACGCGTTTTCACGCCGGGTGATTGGCTGGGCGCTGGATCGCACCCTGGAGGATGATCTGGCGATCGAGGCGCTCCGCCTGGCGTTGGAACAACGACAGCCCGCGCCCGGCTTGGTCCATCATTCCGATCGCGGCAGCCAATACGCTTCTCACGACTACACCGACCTGCTAAAGGCGCGGGGCTGCCAAATCAGCATGAGTCACAAAGCCAGCCCGTGGGAAAACGGCGGCTGTGAGTCGTGGATGAAAACCCTGAAACACGAGGAGGTGTTCCGACAGGAATACCGCGATCTGGCCGAGGCGCGAAGCTGCCTGCGGCGGTTTATCGAGAAGGTCTACAACCGGCAGCGGTTGCACTCGGCGCTGGGCTACCGGCCACCGGCCGAATTCGAAGAGGCCCTGCTGGCTCAGGCGCACGTATCGGCAGGCTGAACGCCCCGCCGTCTATCGGCGGCGCAGTTGTGGAGAAGGCAAAGGCGCCCTTTACTGGGAAACCCTGCAAGCGACCGGATGCGACATGGGCCGGATTGTAATCGCCACAGCAGAGTTTGCGCCGATGCCTCCCCCTCCATTTACCGGGCTACCCCGGCGGTTTCGTTCCGACGGCCATCGGGATGCGTTTTCGGAGGCATGACGGAATCTATCGGTCCGATCTGGTCCCAAAAACCAACCCTGGGAGCGGGACCAACTGCCTCCCGCCGGTCGGCCCCGCAACCCAGGTAAAAGAACGCGTCGGGAGGACCACGCTCTTCTCATCGTCCGCGATGAGTTCCGGCCGGCTATTCCTCGATCGGGTTGGTCGCCACCAGAGCCCGTCTCCGCTTCACCGACGCGACCAGAATAAACTCATTGCCGGATCGGACGGAACGATTTATCATCGAACGGTAAGCAGTGTCTTAACTGGTTGTCTCACCTTTCGGGACAAGCGCATTTCATTTTGTCTTCAGAAATCCTGTGCCGATGAAATTCGCATGGGACGTGATGGCCGGCAAGATCCGTCTTTAGCTCTTCTCGGAGCTTGACAGGCTGTGACGATGACCTCCGAGGTCAACAGCGATCGGGCGCGACCCTTATCAGATCACGGCTTTGCGCCGAAAACTGTAGCAGTTACTGTAGGACCGCCGAACAAAAGCCGAAACCGCCCATCTCAAATTGTCTGGAAGTTCTTGAAAAGGAATGGCGGGGACGACGGGGCTCGAACCCGCGACCTCCGACGTGACAGGCCGGCGTTCTAACCAACTGAACTACGTCCCCGCGAGGTCACGTGAGGTTACAACCATAATACCACGCTCCGGCGGCAATCCGAATTCAGCGATGAGGAAGGCTGAAAAGAGCGGCCAGCCGCTGCTGGTCGGACGCCGAGATGCCGGAGTGCTGGCGAATCTGATTCCGGGATTCGACTCTGCGCCGGTACCGCATGAAATACTCGACGATGTCGCCGCCGTACGCGAAGCTGTACATGATGTCGTCGAATTGTGCCGTGTGCGGCAAGCCGAATGCATGCCCGCTTTCGTGCAGGCAGGTGAGGTAGACCACCACATGGCGGAAAAGCGGATCTTTGCGCCCGGTGGCTTCTATGTCCGGACCGAGCTGCGCCAGGTCGGGCCGCACATGGATGGCCGCGCCGGGCTTTCCGTTCACCAGCAGCGGATGCGTCTCGCCGTACAGGCGCTGATTCCCGGGCACCCAATAGATGCGGATGCGCGCGCCTTCCTCGCTCGCTGACTTGGTAACCGCAAGGCTGCCCTGCGAAGCTCTTTGCCATGCCGCCAAAGCCCATTCGGCCAGTTCCGGGTCGCCGCTTTCACACCCAGACTCTCGCGCCAGTTGGCTGGTGCACGGCGCAATCCAGTAAGGATAGCTCTCGGCCGCGTGGCACGCGCACGCAATCAGCAGCCACGCGGCCAGCTTCATGACTGGCGGCCGGCTTCGAGGGTCAACCGCTCTTCGGCCAGGTGCCGCACGATCTCTTCCAGTTCGGCCACCCGCCGGCTCAGGTCTTCGATCGCCTGCCCTTCCGGATCGGGCAGTTTGCCATGTTCCAGAACGCCGTTTTCGCCGCGCGTGCGCACCACGCGCCCGGGGATGCCCACTACCGTGGAGTTGTCCGGTACGGGCCGCACCACTACCGAACCCGCGCCAATCTTCACGTTGTCGCCCACGCGGATGTTGCCCAACACCTTGGCGCCGGTGCCGATCACGACGTGATTCCCGATGGTGGGGTGGCGCTTGCCCTTTTCGTTGCCCGTGCCGCCCAGGGTGACCCCCTGGTATAGCAGCACATCGTCGCCGATTTCCGTGGTTTCGCCAATCACCACGCCCATCCCGTGGTCGATAAAAAAGCGCCGGCCGATTCGCGCACCCGGGTGAATCTCTATCCCCGTAAAGAACCGGCTGGCCTGGGAGATCAGGCGCGGCAGCAGCGGGCACCCCGCCCGGTACAGCTTGTGTGCCAGGCGGTGCGCCAGGATGGCATGAAACCCGGGGTAACAGAACAGGATCTCGACCACGCTCTTCGCGGCCGGGTCTTCCCGGAATATGGTCTCGACCTGCTCCTTGATCGCCCGAAACATCTTGTGCCTTCTCTAGTTGGATGCGCTTCGGGGCGAACGAGTCGCCTTAGGTTAATGGTGGTCCCGCGTTGACTGGCTTGTCAAATCCGATTTTCGGGCGCGCGGGCGGCTCCAACAGCGGGGATCAGTGCGCTGCCGCGCCTTCGGGCGCCACGACCGGTGGCTGCGCTCCGGGGGGAATCGGCGCCAGCATGTCCTCTTTGCGCTTCACCAGGGCGGAAGTGTGGAAACTGGCCACCTCGAAGCCGTGGCCGTGTGTGATGGCGTCGGTGGGACAAGCCTCCACGCAGTAGCCGCAAAAGATGCACCGGTTGTAGTCGATGTTGTACACCTTGGCGTATCGCTCGCCGCCGCTGATGCGCACCTTGTCGGTGTTCTCCGCTGCTTCGATGTAGATGCAGTTGGAGGGGCAGGCGGCCGCGCACAGAAAGCAGGCTACGCACTTCTCCAGGCCATTGACGTCGCGCTGCAGCACGTGCACGCCGCGATAGCGCTCCTGCAGCACGGGCGGTTCGTCCGGGTAATTCTCCGTCACCGTGGGCGACATCATTTCGCGGAACGTGACGCCCATGCCCTTCGCGATGGCGGTTGCCGACTCGAAGATTTCACCGATCTTATTGGCCATGGATCCCTTCTGCTATTTTAACGTGGCGCCGCCCGGGAGCCTAATTCCGGGAGCCTCAACCCGCTTTCCATTCGGGCACCTGCTCCCCCGGACGGTACGGGTTCACACCCACGCGTTCAGCTAGCGACTGAATCGGCGCCCGGCCGAAACCCTCCAGCCTCCAGGAAATCTTTCCGTCCGGCTCGACCAGAAACAGCGATGGCACCGAGGAGATGCCGTAGGCGTTGCTCACCGGGTACCCGCTCTCTTCGGCATCCAGCAAGGTGGGGAACGTCACTCCAAAATGCCGTTGAAACTCGCGCGTGCTCGCGTCGTCGTCCTGGGAGACGGCAACCAGGGAAAGCAATCCGTCCTTGCGGCCGGCGTGAATGCGCTCCAGGATGGGCAGCGTCAACTGGCACACCGGACAACTGATCTTGAAGAACGTGAGCAGCACCGGGCCGTGGGCCAGTTGCTCCCGCAGGGATATTTCGCCGCCCCCCAGCCTCGCCAGCCGGAAATCCGGCGCCGGCGATCCGACGTCCAGCATCTCCCTCTGTTTCCGCGCCCCCATACGGATTAGTGTACAAGCTTGACCAGTTGCTGCGCGGCGACCAGCAGCGGATCCCAGACTGTCGCGAAGGGCGGGGCATAGGCCAGGTCGAGCTGCTCAAAATCTTCCGCGCGCATGCGGGCATGGAGCGCGGTGGCCGCCACGTTGATACGCCCGGCGGCGCCCTCCTCCCCCGTAATCGACGCGCCCAGCAGCCGGCCGGTGTTGCGGTCCGCCACCAGTTCGACGGTAAGGGGCTTGCCGCCGAAATACCGCGGCCGGGCGGGCGCGGTGATGCGGGCGGAGACCGGCGCAAAGCCTTCCTGCCGGGCCTGCTCCACGGAGAGCCCCGTAGTCGCGATGCCCAGATCGAACACGCGCGCGATGGAAGTTCCCACGATTCCCGAAAACCGCTCGCGCCGGCCGGCCGCGTTGGCGCCGGCCACCCGTCCCATCTTGTTGGCGGTCGTGCCGAGGGGAATCCAAGCCGGACGGCCCAGCACCAGGTGATGCGCTTCCGCGCAGTCGCCCGCCGCGTACACGCCGGGGAGATTGGTCTCCATGCGCTCGTCCACGCGGATGGCGCCGGTGCGGCCCCGTTCGATGCCCGCCTCAGCCGCCAGTTCCACGTTGGGATGCAGGCCCAAAGCCAGGATCACCAGGTCGCACGGCACGTCCCCCACCCGCCCGGGCTCGATGCCATCCACACGCGTCTGCAGGCGCAGTTCCACGCCGTAGCGCTCCATCTGTTTCTGTACGGCGGCCGTGAGTCCCGCATCCGCGCGGTGCAACACCCACGGGCTGCTTTCCAGGATGGTGACCGCAAGCCCGTTGCGCCGCAGCGCGTCCGCCGCTTCCAGGCCGATATACCCGGCGCCCACCACCGCCGCCCGGCGCGGCCGCTTCTCGTCGAGATATTGCTTGAGGCGCGCGGCGTCCTCCAGGGTGTGCAGGCGGAAGACGTGCGGCAGGTCCGCGCCCGGAACTCCCGCGGCCGGCCGCGCGCCGGCGGCCACCACCAGGCGGTCATAGCGCACGCGCTCGCCTTCCAGCGCCAGTTCGCGGCGGGCGTGGGCGATGGCGGTCACCCGCGCGCCCGTGCGAACCTCGATGCGGCGCTCGTTGCGGAAATACTCCGGCGTGTACACCACCAGTTCCTCGAGATCTTTGACCCGGCCCTCGAGGTAGTAGGGCAGGCCGCAGGCCCCGTAGGAGATGGCGCGGCCCTGCTCCAGCACCAGGATTTCCAGTTCGGCGTCGATCCGCCGCGCGCGCGCCGCGGCACTGAGGCCCGCCGCCACGCCGCCGATCACCACCAACCGCATGGGCCGGCTCATTCCTCTTGCTTCATCTGCTGGACGAAACTCAGAATGTCGAAGGTGTTGATCTTGCGGCCCGGGAAGAAGCTGTTGACGGCATCCTGTTCGTCGGTGAACAGGTCGAACACGGTGGCCAGCTTGGTGATCACCAGCAGTTCGAGATGCCGCTTGTTCAGGTTGAGCAGCTTGACGTTGCCCCCCTGCTTGCGCGAACTCGTGGCGCACATCACCAGCGCTCCCAGGCCGGTGCTGTCGATGTAGTCCACTTCCGCCAGGTTCAGAACCACGTTCCGGGAAGGAGCCGCGGCCACGCGCTCGCGTAGCGTGGTGGCTTCCGGCCCCACCGTGATCCGGCCCTTCAGGTCGAACACAATGACGCCTTCGTGGTCGCGCTGCTGGATTTCGAGACTCATCCGCGGCGGTCTACACCGTCATCTTGAAACCGATGGCCGCCTCCACCTCTTCGATGGGCACCATCTCGATGGCGTCCCAGGGGCATCCATCCAGGAACGCGCCGTCCGGGCCCTTGCTGGTGCACTTCTTGCAGCCGATGCACAGGATGGGGTCCACTTCGATGTGCCCAAACGGCGGATGGTCCTCGTCCGGGACCCAGTACATGCAATCCGCCACCGGGCAATAGGGCACGCAAGCCGGAGAGCCGGCGCATCCGGTGCAGCATTCGGTGATGACAGCGATCTCCTTGGGCCGTTTCTTGCGCGGGGTGGCGATACCCTCCGACTTCGGCTCCATCTTCAACACGGCCGTGGGCATGCCAGGATTATGCCACAATCGCCGGGCACGCGGAAGCGCGCCGGGCCAGACGGCGGGGCCGGCCCCGATCCATGGCATGATGTGAAGCGGAACACCGTGAGTGAGGAAACAGACATCTCCGAAACCGCCCACGCGCCCGCCTACAGCCGGCGGGAGCAGCGCGGCTGGTACTTCTACGACTGGGCCAACTCGGCTTTTTCCACCACGGTAGTCACGCTCTTCCTGGGGCCCTATCTCACTGCCCTCGCCAAAGCCGGCGCCCGGGCGGATGGCTACATCTATCCGCTGGGCGTCCCGGTCGAGCCGCGATCCTACTGGGGATACCTGGTGTCCCTGTCCGTCATTCTGCAGGTCATCCTCCTGCCGGTTTTCGGCGCCCTGGCGGACTACAGCCGCCGCAAGAAGCTGCTGCTGGCCCTTTCCGCCTACTGCGGCGCCCTGCCGACCGTGGCCATGTTCTTTCTCCGGGGACAGGCCTATCTCCTGGGTGGCCTCCTGTTCGTCGTGGCAAACGTCAGCTTCGGCGCCTCCTGCGTGATCTACAACTCGTACCTGCCCGAAATCGCCAGCGTGGACGACCGCGACAGCGTCTCTTCGAAGGGCTGGGGCGTCGGGTACCTGGGCGGCGGTCTGCTGCTGGCCCTCAACCTGTTGCTGTTCCTCAAGGCGCCCTCCTTCGGCTTGTCCGAAGGGCAGGCCGTGCGCATCAGCCTCAGTTCCGCCGGCGTCTGGTGGGCGGTCTTTACCCTGATTCCCCTGGCGGCCTTGCGCCGGCGCGAGCCCGCCCATTCGCCGCCGCCGGGCGAGCGTTTCCTGGCCACCGGATTTCGCCAGCTTTTCCGGACCCTCGGCGACCTGCGCCACTATCCCCAGAGTGTCACCTTCCTGGCTGCCTACCTGCTTTACAACGACGCCATACAGGCCGTCATCACCATGGCTTCCCAGTTCGGCAACGACGAGTTGCGCATTCCCATGTCCACCATGACCCTGGTCATCCTGATGGTGCAGTTCGTGGGCTTCTTCGGGGCGATCGCCTTCGATTACGTGGCGCGGGCTATCGGCGCCAAGCGCGCCGTCATGGCCGCGCTGGTGCTCTGGATCGCCGTCCTGGTAGCCATGTACGGCGCGGTGCGCACCACGGCGCAGTTCTTTGTGGCGGCGGCCGTGGTGGCCGTGATCATGGGAGGCAGTCAGGCCCTCAGCCGCTCTCTCTACTCGCTCATGATCCCCAAGGGCAAGGAGGCCGAATACTACAGCCTCTACGAGATCAGCGACAAGGGAACGAGCTGGATGTGCCCGCTGTTGTTCGGTCTGGCGCTCCAGTTCACGCGCAGCTACCGCCTCGCCATCCTTTCGCTGCTGGTTTTCTTTGTGGCCGGCTTCTGCGTCCTGGCCCGGGTAGACGTCCGCCGCGCCGCGGAGCAGGCGGGTGCGCCGGTCCGGTGATCCGGGCCATCCTACTCGAGAGCCCGCATAACCTGCCGCAGCACGGCCGCCGGAACGGGATCGTCCACGCGCACCACGTCGATCCTGCCGCTCCCCGCCGGCCGCCAGCGCGCGAACATGCGCGCGCAGGGAAATCCCGCGAAAATGCTCACCAGCGGAACTCCGCACGCCGCCGCCACGTGCTGACCGGCCGAGTCGTAGCCCACGTAGAGAGAACTGCGCGCAATGCGGTCGGCAAACCCGGCGAAGGAGCCTTCCCACCTCTCTACCCGCGCCCCCGAGCGCGCGATCGCGCGTTCCACGCGTTCCGCTTCTTCCCCGCCGGCGCCCCGGTCGATACAGATCCGGGACCCTTTCCCCGCCAGGTAGCGCAGCAGCTCTTCTTCAAACGGATCCGCGATCCGCTTGGCTGGGTTTTCTCCCACCCCCAGGCTGATCGTGACCTCGGCCGCCGGCAATCCCTGCGGCGCGGGCGCCACATACGGCCGCGCATCCGCCACGCCGAAGGTCTCCTCCGCCCAGCGCCTGGCCAGTTCCGGCAGCGGATCTTCGCCCGCGCCGCCGTATCCGCGGCTCTCGAAGAAGTAATAGTTCTCCTCCGGACACACCGGCAGCAGGCCGAGTTGCGTGAGCCGCGAATCCGGGTCGATGACGATGCTCCGCGGCTGCGAGAGCGCCTGCTGCAATTCCGGCCAGGATGCCAGCCGGTCGCGCAGGCTGCCCCGCTGGTAGGCCGCCGGCAGGTGCCGGATGCGGGCGTCGGCGGCGAACAGTTCCCAGTTCTTCCGGGCGCCCACGAGCCAGATCTGCGCCTCCGGAAAGCGGCGCTTCGCGGCGTCCAGCAGCACGCTGGTGACCGCTACGTCCGCGCCCAGCGTTACCCGCGATAGCACGTACACTTGCTCCGGGGCGCCGCACACCGGCCGCGGCCTGCGCACGCGCTGGTAGCGGGCAGTCAGGCCGGCCGCCGTCACGCCCGGCGCCGCCGCTTCGATCACGCGGGAAAACAGCGCGGCGTAGGTCTCGCACAAGGCGGGCTCAAAGCGGTCGGCCAGGCCTTCCACGACCACCCGGAAAAATGCCTCCGCGCAGTCCTCCGCCGTCATGGCCTCGAGCCAGCCTTCCGGCCACTCCGCGCCCGCCAGGCAGCGCTCCAGCAGCCGTTCGGCCCGTTCGTTACACCAGATATTTGCCAATCAGCAGATCCAGCTTCTTTCGCGTGGTTTCGGGGATGGTTTTTTGATCCGTGATCATGGCGTGCGCCAGCGCCGAGCCGCACTGGCACGCCCGCCCGTTGGGCATCCGGGCCACGGCCTCCCGCACCACCCGGCAGGCATGCTCGGCGTTCTTGGTCAGGTTGGCGATGATGTCGTTGACCGTGACCGCGTCATGGTGCGGATGCCAGCAGTCGTAATCCGTGACCATGGCGATGGTTACGTAGCAGATCTCGGCCTCGCGCGCCAGCTTGGCTTCCTGCAAGTTGGTCATGCCGATCACGTCCATGCCCCAACTGCGGTACACCTCGGATTCCGCCTTGGTGGAAAAGGCCGGCCCTTCCATGCACAGATAGGTCCCGCCCATCTTCGCGTTCACCCCCACCGTCTGGCAGGCTCCATGCACCACCCCGGCCAGTTGCGGGCAGATGGGGTCGGCGAAGCTGATGTGCGCCACCAGGCCCTCGCCGAAAAAGGTGGAACCCCGCCCGTTGGTGCGGTCGAAGAACTGGTCCGGGATCACGAATTCCAGCGGGTGGTGCTCCTCCTTCAGCGAGCCCACCGCGCTCAACGAGAGAATCCGCTCCACTCCCAGCGACTTCATGCCGTAAATGTTCGCCCGGAAATTCAGTTCGGAGGGTGCGAGCCGGTGCCCGCGCCCGTGCCGTGCGAGGAAAGCCACCCGCCGCCCGGCCAGATTGCCGAGCACGTAGTTGTCCGATGGGCTTCCCCAGGGTGTCTGGAGGCTGGCCTCCTCTTGCGCTTCGAAGCCCGGCATGGAATACAGGCCGCTGCCGCCGATAATGCCGATCTCTGCTTTCAACTTTGGTTCTCCTGAATCAGTTCCAGCAAAACGCCTCCCGTGGAGGCCGGGTGCACAAACACGTAGATATGGCCTCCCGCTCCGGCGCGGGGTTCGTTGAGCAGCCTCGCCCCGGCTGCGCGCAGGCGCTCCACGGCGGCTTCCAGGTCGGGCACCTGCAAAGCCACGTGATGCAGACCCCCGCCGCGCTTCGCGAGAAAGCGCCCCACTGCCGAGTCGGGCGCAGTGGGCTCCAGCAGTTCGAGGCGCCCCCCTCCCACCGGAAGCATGGCTACGCGCACCTGCTCGGCCTCCACCGTCTCGCGCCCCGAAACCTTCATCCCCAGCAGGCCCTCGTAAAACGCGAGCGCCCTCTCCAGCGACTCCACCGCGATCCCCAGGTGGTCGATCTTGCAAGCCGCCCCGGTCCGCCGCGCGCCGGATTCCCGCGGATGCCGCTCGCGGCACTCGTGAATGGCCGCCAGCAGTTCGGCGACGCCCGTGCCCTCGGTGGCCACCGTTCGCAGCACCGGCGGCTGCCAGCCATCCGCGCGCGGCGCCAGGCTCAGCATGCTCCCGATTTCGCGCTCCACGCGCTGGGCGCCGGGCTGGTCCGCCTTGTTGATCACGTAGATGTCGGCGATCTCCAGGATGCCGGCCTTGATGGCCTGCACATCGTCTCCCATCCCGGGCACCAGCACCACCACCGTCACCTGCGCCAGGCCCGCGATCTCGATTTCGTCCTGCCCCACGCCCACGGTTTCGATCACCACGAAGTCCTTGCCGGCGGCATCCAGCAGGAGGGCCAAGTCGCCGGTGGCACGGGCCAGGCCGCCCACCGCGCCGCGCGTCGCCATGGAACGTATGAAAATGCCAGGATCGGCGTGGTGCGCCTGCATGCGGATGCGGTCGCCCAGGATCGCGCCGCCGGAAACCCGGCTGGAGGGATCCACCGCCAGGACGCCCATCGTGCGGCCTTCCTGCCGCAGGGTCCGCGCCAGGGCGTCCACCAGCGTGCTCTTCCCGGCGCCCGGCGGCCCGGTGATGCCCACCACCGTAGCGCGCCCCGCCCGCGGCGCCAGTTCCCGCAGCACCGCCAGCGCCCGGGGATCGCGATTCTCGATGCCAGTCGCCGCGCGGGCCAGCGCGCGCGTGTTCCCCTCGGCGATCTGGAGCGCCCAATCCTGCATCAGCTTTTCAGCAATTGCCGCGCGATCACCAGCCGCTGGATCTCGCTGGTGCCTTCGCCGATGGTGCAGAGCTTCACGTCCCGGTAATATTTCTCCACCGGGTAATCCTTGATAAATCCGTAGCCGCCGAAAATCTGCACGGCCTCGTTGGCGATGCGCACCGCCGCCTCGGAGGAAAACAGCTTTGCCATGGAAGATTCCTTGGTGACCCGCTGGCCCTGGTCCATCATCCAGGCGGCGCGATAGTTCAGCAGCCGTGCGGCGTCGATCTCCATGGCCATGTCCACCAGCTTGTGTTGGATGGCCTGAAACTCGGAGATGGGCCTTCCGAACTGCCGGCGCTGCTTGGCATAGTGCAGCGCGGCCTCGTACGCCCCCTGCGCCATGCCCAGCCCCAGCGCCGCGATCGAGATGCGTCCGCCGTCCAGCACCCGCAGGCTGTCCACGAACCCTTCGCCGCGCTTGCCCAGCAGTTGCGTGGGCGCCAGCCGGCAGTTTTCGAAGATCACCTCGCCGGTGGCGCTGGCCCGCAGGCCCAGCTTGTTTTCCTTCCGCCCCGTGCGGAAGCCCGGCGCACCTTTCTCGATCACAAACGCGGAGACCCCGTGTTGCGCCGCTCCCCGGTCGGTCACCGCCATGGCCACGCACACGTCCGCGTAGTGCGCGTTGGTGGTGAACGTCTTGGCGCCGTTCAACACCCAGCAGCCGTCTTCCAGGGTCGCCTTGGTGCGCGTTCCCGCCGCGTCCGAACCCGCCTCCGGCTCGGTCAGCGACCAGCAGCCGATCCATTCCCCCGCCGCCAGCTTGGGCAAGTAGCGCCGCTTCTGCTCGTCGGTGCCCGCCTTGTAGATATGGTTCGAGCACAGCGAGGTGTGCGCCGCCACGATGATTCCCACCGAGCCGTCCACGCGCGAGAGTTCTTCCACAAGGATCGAGTACTCGATGTATCCCAGGCCCGCTCCGCCGTATTCTTCCGGGAAAATCGAGCCCATGTAGCCCAGGCTTCCCAGCTTGCGAATCACTTCCAGCGGGAAGATCTGCTCCTCGTCCCACTCCATGACGTGCGGCGCAATCTCGGCTTCGGCAAACTCCCGCACCTCTTTGCGAAGCTGCTCCTGTTCCGGGGTGTACGCGAATTCCATGTCCTATTCGCGCAGCGTATCCATGTGAGGCGGAGTGCTAAACAATTTCTTCCCGAGCCGCGTCCCAATGCACCGCGCGCCGCTGCCGGTAGCTCTCCACCGCCATGCGGCAGGCGATAGACACCCGGAAGCCCACGTCAAACGGGCAATTGGGTTCTTTGCCGCTGCGGATCGAGTCCAGGAAGTTCTGCATGTGCGCGTTGATCGCCGTGCGCGTGGCGCCCAGGATCTCCGCGCCTTCGGGATAATTGACCTTCTGCGGCTGATAGCGGATCTGCTGCCCTTTCGCGATCGTTCCGTCGGTGCCCAGCACGTCCTCGCTGGCCCCCAGTTGGTTGTTCCCGAAGCCGGAGTCCCAGGTGAACAGAATCTCTTCGCCGTGTTCCATGGCCACGTTCATGGTGTCCGGCACTTCCCTGCCGTCTTTCCACAGGTAGATGCCCCCCACCATGTTCACGGCCTTGGGAATCTTCAGGCCCAGAACCTTGTACCAGAACGCAACCTGGTGGCACATGTTTTCGTACACGTTGCCGCCCGAGTAATCCCAGAAGAACCGCCAGTTCACGTAGCGGTTGGCATCGAAAGGCGCCGCCGGAGCGTCCCCCAGGAACGACTTCCACACGATGTTCTCCGGCGTCATGTCCGGATAGACCGGCCGCGACCACTGCGGCTTGCCGTGCGGCGTGTTGCGGTACATGTGGGCGTGGATCGCGGTGATCTTGCCCATGTGCCCGGCGTTCAGAAAGGTGACGGCGTCCGCCACCTGGCCCGACGAGCAGGATTGATGCCCGATCTGCACCGTACGCCCACTGGCCCGCTGGTAGGCCGCGCGCATCCGCTTGGCATGCTCCACGGTGAACGCCATGGTCTTTTCCTGGTAGACGTGCTTGCCGGCCTCCAGCGAAGCCACGAAATGCTCGCAATGCAAATGCTGCGGCGTGGCGATCAGCACCGCGTCGATACTCCGGTCGTCCAGCAGATACCGGTAGTCCAGGTAGGTCTTGGCTTGGGGAACCAGCGCCTTGGCGTTTTCCAGCCGCTTGGTATAGATGTCCGCCACGCCCACGAATTCGACGTTCGCGCAGTTCAGCGCCTCGCGCATGATCTGGGTGCCGCGGTCGCCCGGGCCGATAATACCCAGCCGGATGCGGTCGTTGGCGCCCAGGACGTTCGACCCGGCGAGAGTGCCCGCCAGGCCGGTCGCCACCTTGCCGATGAAATTCCGCCGAGAATGCATGGGAATACTCCTTACAGGACGTGCCGTCAGGTAAAACGTTGATTATATACGTATGGTAACACCCGCGCCTCCGGCCCGGCCTGGTTCACAAATTACGCGGGCCTCCCGCATGGTGCTGTGCCACAATAGGAAACGAGGGTTCCCAAGAGTTTGGATATGCAGCCGCCAGCGTTGTTGCCGCATCCGCATGCGGACCACTCGGCCCGACCTCCGGCACTCCCTGCCGCCCGCGCAGTGACATGGCCCTGATCGCGGTTTCGGGACAGCCCGGCTGCCGGTTCGAGGAGGTGGCCCGCATCAGCGCCCAGCGCCTGGGGTTTGAGCTGATCACCGAGTCCCGCCTGGCGAATCTGATCGAGCAGGAACTCGGCGCCGAAACAGTGATTCCCGACCGGGCTCATACGCCGCTGATGGAATCCATCGTGGCGCACCTGGCCACCGAGCACCACCTGGTGGTCTGTGCCGAAGGCGCCGACGCCATCTCCGCCAGCTTTCCCGGGCGGCTGCGCGCCTACGTCGTGGCTCCCGATTCGGTTCGCGTCGGCAACCTGATGCTGGACCGCCGCCTGGAGCGCCCCGCCGCCCGCAAGCTGCTGCAAGAGATGGAGGCCGCCCAGAAAGCCGCGCGCAGGCGCATGCTGGGCCGCGCCAGCACCCCGGCCGCGGGTTTCGACCTGATTCTGAACGCCGAACTGCTGGAGTCCGAACAGATGGCCGGCCTCATCGAGCACGCGGTGCAGTCCCTGGGACTTCCGGAACACGGGTTTCTCTCGGCGGCTGCCGAGGCCCAGATGCAGTTCCGCCTGCGCTTGCGGCTGGCGCGCCACGGCGTCTCGCCCCCCGGCCACGTCAAGCTGCCCGGCCGCGCCTTCGCCCACCAAAGCGAGGAGATCTTCGCCAACCTGCTGGATTTCTACCGCATCGCCTGGGACTACGAGCCCCGCAGTTTCCCCATCCAGTGGGACCGCGATGGCAAAGTCTCCGAGGCTTTTACGCCTGACTTTTACCTTCCCGAGTTCGATCTCTACGTGGAACTCACCACCATGAAGCAGTCGCTGGTCACCAAGAAGAACCGCAAGATCCGCCTGCTCCGCCAGCTCTACCCGCACATCAATATCCAGGTGTTCTACCAGAAAGACATCGAGAACCTGATCTTCAAGTACGGGCTGGCTGAGCGGACCGTCAAAGTATGAGCCGAGACAATCAGCCCGAGATCGAACGCATTCTCTTTACCGAAGAACAAATCGAGGAGCGTATCCGCGAGGTGGCCGCGGAGATCTCCGAGCGCTACCGCGGCCGTACTTTGAAGCTAATCGGCGTCCTGAAGGGTTCCGTATTCTTTCTCACCGCTCTGGCCCGCCGGATCGAGGTCCCCGTGACCATCGACTTTCTGGCTATTTCCAGCTTCTCCAACAAGTCCGGCGCGCCCGGCGTGGTGCGCATCGCCAAGGACCTCGACGACAGCATCGAGAACGAAGACGTGCTGCTGGTCGAGGATATCGTCGATACCGGCTTTACTCTGCGCTATCTTTTGCAGACCCTCGCCAGCCGCAACCCCAACTCCATTGCCGTCTGCACCTTCCTGGATCGCCATTCCAGCCGCATCGTGCAGGTGCCCGTGGAATTCCGCTGCTTCGAGATTCCAGACCGCTTCGTCATCGGCTTCGGCTTGGATTACAACCAGCTTTACCGCAACCTGGGGTGCGTCGCCGTCATGAAGCCCGACCGCACCTAGATGGATGCGCGACACCAAAGTGGCACGTGCGCCCGGGGTGGTAGCAGAAGTGGGGAACGGGGACTTTCAGTCAACTGGCACACGCTGGGGGCGCGTCGAAAAGCGGGTTGGCTTTTGTGGGAGAATTAGGAGGTGCAGAACTACGCTGTTATCATCCATGAGGACCCGGAAGGTGGGTTCTGGGGAGAGGTTCCAGCGCTTCCAGGCTGCTACTCTCAAGGGGAAACGGTAGATGAACTCAAGGAGAACATCCGCGAAGCCATTGCCGGGGTGCTTGAGGTCCTCAGGGAACAGGGACGAGAGCCGGATTCAAACATTCAGATTCTGGACGTGGCGGTTTGAAATCGATCACCGGGCCGGAGATGTGCCGACTACTTGAGGCCAACGGCTGGTCGCTCCGCCGCATCAATGGAAGCCACCATATCTACTCCAAACCCGGCGAACGAAAAGTGATCTCGATTCCCGTACACGGGAGCAAGAACCTGAAGTCGGGGCTCGCGCTTCGAATTGCGCGCGATGCGGGCGTCAGCATCTAGGCCGCGATCCTCGGCGGCAAGGATCACCGTCGGGGACTTCTCGATCGTTTGGATTGCTTCCTGATGGGAGACAGACCGGACAAATGCTATATTGATCGCAATAGAAGGAGAGTGCCATGGCCAACAATCGCGATTGGCGCCTCTCACTTGGTCTTTCAGCGGTGGGAGTCGTCGGGGCCTTACTCGGAACCGGCCTCCAGTACGGTCTTACTGTCCACCGGGAACGAACGAACGCCTTTGAGCAGAAGCAAAACGATGCGTACCTCGCATTTCTCGATGCGTTTGACAAGTCTCGTATGGCAAAACGGGAGAGGGACCCAGCGAAGGCTGCGCAATTCGAGCGGGAATTTGAGCTCGAAGGCGCAACAGCGGTGCGTAAAATCGCGGTGTTCGGCAACAAGCAAGTTGTCGAGGCAGTGGCCGAGTGGTATCGCCAGCAAGGCACCAAGTTTCCTCCGTGTAGCGAAGAGCAAAGGACTGAGCTCGCGATCTGGCGGGCGATGCGCGGAGGCCTGGAGAAGGTCAATTCGGCCGACCTTGCAGCGGTTGCGGGCTTCTGTCGGTTGGCGGAGAACCCGTAGTCCTATCGAGGCACCGTCCGGCACGGCTGGCCCAGTGTGCGTTTAACCCTACGTTTAACCCCATTGCGATGTTCCGCGTCTCAGCTGAGAGGGGCCCCCAGTCGGGCGGCGGGCCGCCGGAAAATTGGCCTCCACGGTGACGTGCCACGCGCTACGGTTTCTTGTGGCCGGAGATTGCATTCGCAACCCGATGGAGGCGTCCTGGTTGAGGGTTCGGGTCAGCGCGCAGGGGTACGGGCACACTACGGCCTGAAAGGTGGGTGTCTTGCGAATCGGGGGGTATCGTCACCGCCCCGGCCCTCCGCGTTTGAGGCGGGGACCGGGGCGGGGTGAAACGTAACGGGGCTTATGGCGGCAGTCTCCGGGGGGAAACCCCAGACTTACCCGAACCAATTCCCGAAACTCTGGCCGAAAACCGGTTTCTGTTGGTCCCGTCCGCGGCATCTGGCACACAGGGCCAGTCCCGCGGCAAGCCTTTCTAGGGTGTTTATATATTTGACGCAACCAAACCGGCCAGCCCACCTTCCAGTTGACACCGGCCCCGTTCCAGCCCACGCTAAATGTAGGTATGCCCCGAAGCAAAATGATCCCGCCGCTGCCCGAATCCAACGAGCCTGAGTACGACCGCTTCAAGCGGTTCGCCAAGGCGCTTCTAGCGGTCCCGAAGGCCGAAATCACGCCGGAAGACACCCTGGCGAAGCTCGAAGATCAGAAACGCAGGGTGGATGCCAAGATTGCCAAAGTGCGCCGTATCCTGGCTCAACGGAAAACTAGCGGACCCCGGCGATCCAGCCGCTCTTGACGTTTCCAGTTCCATGAGACGATAGAGAAGTGGCTGGTGAAGCCCAAAATCCCTTGCCATCCACGAGTTGTAAATAGTACAGTGGTGTTCAGGAGTCAAATAATGACAGGAGGTTTTATGTCTGACAATAGCAGCGGATTATGTTCCGAGACGATTTCCGTCGAAACAGACGAACCTCCGTCTGCCCGACTCTGATCCCTCTCCGAATCTCTGATCCACGTTCCGTCAGGCAAAACATTGCCGATGAACGTCCAAACAGACAGGGTAGTTGTACGCAGCCGATGGGCTAAGAATCTCATCACGTTCCTGATGGTCGCTGGACCCGGCTTGATCGTCATGGAAGCCGATAATGACGCCGGGGCCGTCTCCACCTACATCCAGGCCGGTGCTCAGTACGGACTCCACCTTCTGTGGATTCTGTTTCTGCTCCTGCCCATAACCTACTTCGTGCAAGAGATGGTCGTGCGCCTGGGCATCGCTACAGGCAAAGGCCACGCCGCCATGATTTACCAGCGATTTGGAAAATGGTGGGGCCATTTCTCGTTCTTTGACCTTCAATTGGTGAACTTCTTGACTCTCGTGACGGAGTTTGCCGCCTTCGCATTGGCGTTTTCGAAAATGGGAATCCCGCCAGTCGTAGCGGTTCCCGCTTGCGCCATTGGTATTGTCGCCCTGGTCATGACAGGCAGTTATCTCCGATGGGAGCGCATGGTCATCGGCTTGTGTCTGTTCGATCTGGTGTGGGTGGTTCTCGCTCTGGCATCGAAGACGCCATTAGCCAGCGTCGTGCAGAACACGCTGGTTCCAAGTCTTCCACCGGGCGGAATCACCGGAAGCCTTGTGTTCCTGGTGATCGGCATCGTCGGGACCACCATCGCACCGTGGCAATTGTTTTTTCAGCAGAGTTGCATTGCGGATAAGCGTCTTCGGTTTGCAGACTTAAACTGGAGCCGTCTGGATACGCTGATCGGTGCGATCTTTACCGTCACGATTGCGGGTTGCATGATGCTCGTTGGCAATCTGTCAAAGATCCACGGATTCGCCTTCACCGACCCGGCGCAAATGGCGCTCGACCTCAGGGGCGTCTTGGGGAACACGTTGCACCATTTCATTCTTCTTCTGATGGTCAACGCCGGTGTCCTGGGAAGCACGGCCATATCACTGTCGAGTGCCTGGGCGTATGGTGAAGTCCGGGGCGTGCCGCACAGCCTTCAGTTGCCGTTCCGTAAGGCCAAGGGATTCTACTTGACTTACGCTCTTTGTGTCTTCGCTGCCGCTGGACTTGTTCTGATTCCGAACGCTCCATTGCAGTTGATTATTGTAAGCGTCCAGGTTCTTGCGGGACTGATGCTGCCTTCGGCCATCATCTTCTTGCAACTTCTATTGAACGACAAGGCATTGCTTGGGGAACAGTGGAGCAACAAGTCCTGGAACAATCGAATCAACTGGACGATCATTATCGTTCTGTTCGCTCTGTCATTGCTACTGGCAGTCCAGGTCGTGCTACCAAACTGGTTTCCACAGTAAAGGAGTGTGCCATGAGAGAAGAATTTGTAATTACTCACCCGCTATTTGACGCTCCAGAAGAAAAGTGCTCCACCGAGAATCTGGAGCCGATGCACATGACTACCAGCGTCCGTTGGTCGCTCCTATCGCTGAGACTCTATCTCATATTGATGATGCTGATCTTGTTCTATCACGTCGTTGAGCTTTGTCTGCATAACTGAGGGAACGATGAAGTCGATTGCGATTATTTTCATGTTGTCGCTGTGTATGTTCGCTCAAGACGGACAGGACAAGTGGTACGACTTTCATGGGCAAGCCACGACCATTACGCAGACGCACGGCCCATTTGATGCGCCGTACACCGGAACCAACAGCTTGCGCCCGATCCGTGAGATGGACACGAGCCTGACGATGACCCTATTTGCCACGTTCAAGTACCGCAACACCGAGCTTGGGTTCAGCGGCGAAGTGGCTGGCGGAACCGGCTTCAGCGGTGTATCGGGCATTGCCGGATTTCCGAACGGTGAGATCCCACGAGTGGCGAAACCGACTCCGACGCCTTACGTGGCACGACTGTACTTGAAGCAAAGGGTATCCCGATTCACCTGGACATTCGGCAAGTTTTCGGCGGCTGATTTCTTTGACAACAACACTTACAGCCATGACCCCCGAACGCAGTTTATGAATTGGTCCATCATGTATAGCGGCGCATGGGACTATCCGGCTGATACCAGAGGCTACACTGTAGGAGCCGTGCAAGAACTTGCACTCGGCAATTCGGTGTTGAGAATCGGGAGCTTTCTTGAACCTGTCACTGCGAATGGTCCGAAGCTGGACGGCCATTTCACGGATAATCGTGGCGATACGGTTGAATGGCAATACGGATACATCGATGGCGGCACGGTACGGCTTATGGGCTTTGTGAACCAAGCCAACATGGGCACGTACCGGAAGGCCGATCAAGACATCATTGCAACACGAGCGCCCGGAACCATCAAGTACGGATTCGGGTTGAATATCGAGCAGAAGGTCACGGCAGACATAGGCGTCTTCTCCCGGTTGGGCTGGAACGACGGTAAAACGGAATCATGGGCATACACGGAAATTGATCGTACTGCCAGCGGCGGTGTCTCCGTGAAAGGAAACCGTTGGCATCGGGCGAAAGATGTCTTCGGCGCTGCCGTGGCGGTGAATGGGATTTCCGGCGATCACCGGGCGTATCTAGCTCGTGGCGGGTACGGCTTCATCATTGGCGACGGGCAGCTTCCGCATCCAGGGCCGGAAACGATCTTCGAGACGTACTACGCTTGGCAGGTTCACAAGATGCTGAGAATCAGCCCCGACTACCAGTTCATTGCGAACCCGGCGTACAACCGGGACCGTGGCCCGGTGAACGTGTTTTCGTTGCGGCTGCACGTTGATCTCTGACTCATGCGTTCTTCCCAGTCAGCTTCTTGTATGTCAGCCGTTTTCCGGCGCAACCACGAACGACCCGCCGAAACCGGCCCAGGTCGCCACGCTCGTGATTTCGCTCATTGTAGCGGAATGCCTGTTCGTCCACGTAGCGGAATAGGTGGTAGGCCGCTACGGAAATGTAGGTTCCCTTCAGAGTCCGCTTCAGCAAGCACCAAAAGTTCTCCATGCCGTTGGTATGGACGTGGCCTTTAACGTACTCGACGGCATGATCTACGAACTGGTGTAGGTACTTTTCATCCAGCCCCTCGTAGGATTTCAGGGCATCCGTGAAGATTTCGGCTCCTGGCTCAACGTTCTCGGTGACGATGGCCTGGAGCAAAGCCTTCTTGCGGTTGGCAACGACTCTGGTGCGAACTTTGCCCCCACGCTCAAGGATGCCCATAACGGAGGTTTTGTCCTTGCCGCCCGTGCCGGTAATCTTCTTTTCCCTGACGTGCTTGTGCATGTTCATGGCTTTGCCGCCCACGAAAGTCTCATCAATCTCAACTCGACCACTGGCTTTTGTAAAGCTGCCGGTCTGCATGGCGTCACGAATGCGGTGGAGCATGAACCACGCTGTCTTTTGCGTGACGCCGATGGAGCGATGGAGTTCCATTGAACTGATGCCGTTCTTGGCATTGGCAATCAACCAGATTGCCGTCATCCACTTATCCATGCCGATGGGCGAGTCTTCGCAAATGGTCCCAACCTTGGGCGAGAACTGTTTTCGACACGCCTTACATTTCCAGATGCGACGGCTTGGGGCGTAGTAGTTCTCTTTCGACTCGCAATACGGGCAGACAGGGCCGTTCGGCCAGCGAAGTTCCGCAAACGCTTTGGTGGCGATGTCTAAATCAGAGTAGTACCGGATCGCCTCAAGCAGCGTCGTCGGTCCTGGCTGGCTGTCGTCCACCATGGCCCTATTGTAGCCGATCTAGGCGGTTGTGTCAAGTATATAAATACCCTTTCCAGGGGCGCCGGGCGCCAGGATCACCGATGGGAGCGGCCCAAGGCCGCCCCACTGACGATGACATGCTGCGCAGCATGGAACTCATCGGGCCGGTCCGGGTGAACGAACCAGCCTTTCCTAATTTCAGCGTAGGGTATAGGGGAAGGGGGCGCGGGGCGGTTTGCGCCGCGGGGGATTGAAAATAGGGGGAATATTTTTCTGAATCAGCGGCGGTGATCCTGTCCGGGCATAGCGTACGGCCGCTCTGGAAGCTGGCTGCGCAGCCAGCTAAATCGGGCCGTTTCCAAGCCGGGTTCTATAATGGAGAACGCATGTCTACAGCTACCGACGCTTTCGTGCAATCCAACCAGGAACGCTTCCTCGAAGAACTGAAGACGTTCCTGCGCATTCCTAGTATCAGCACCCTCCCCGAGCATCGCGGCGACATCGCGCGCGCGGCGCAATTCGTGGCCGACAGCCTGGCGGGCGCGGGCCTCGAGAACATCGAGATCATCCCCACCGCCGGACATCCGCTGGTGTATGCGGATTGGCTGCACGCCCCGGGCAAGCCCACGGTGCTGTGCTACGGCCATTACGACGTCCAGCCCGCCGATCCCCTGGAACTGTGGCAGAGCCCTCCCTTCGAGCCCGAACTGCGCAATGGCAACCTCTACGCCCGCGGCGCCTGCGACGACAAGGGCCAGATGCACATGCACGTCAAGGCCATCGAAGCGCTGCGCGCGGTCCACGGCGCCTTGCCGGTCAATGTCAGATTCCTGATCGAGGGCGAAGAAGAGGTCGGCGGCGAAGCCATTGCGAAATACGTGGCGGAAAATCCGGAGAAGCTCCGCGCCGACGTGGCGCTGGTCTCCGACACCGAACTCTACGCCGACGGCATCCCCACCCTGTGCGTGGGTCTCCGGGGCCTGGTGTACGCCGAGGTGGAAGCCCGCGGCCCGGTCCGCGACCTGCACTCCGGCTTGTTCGGCGGCGTCGCGCCCAACGCGGTGTTCGGCCTCGTGGAGTTGCTCTCCAAATGCAAAAACGCCGGCGGCAAGATCCTGATTCCGGGAATCTATGACGACGTCGAGCCCCCTTCGCCGGAAGAAAAGGAAAGCTGGAGCCGGCTGCCCTTCAACGAAAAGCAGTTCCTCAAGAACGAGGTCGGCTCCACCAGGCTGACCGGCGAGTCCGGTTTCTCCGTGCAGGAGCGCATTTGGGCGCGCCCGACCTTTGAGGTGCATGGCGTCGCCGGCGGCTTCACCGGCGCGGGCGCCAAGACCGTCATCCCGGCGGTGGCTACCGCCAAGGTCAGCATTCGCCTGGTGCCCAACCAGGATCCGGACAAGGTGGTCGCCGCCTTCCGCGAGTTCGTGAAAAAGAAGACCCCCAAGGGAATTCGCACGGAGGTGCGCGTGCTCAGCGCCTCGCCCGGCTTGAAAGTCAATCCGGACCATCCCGCCATCCACGTTGCCGCCACCGCCCTGAGCGAAGTGTTCCAGAAGCCGACGGTCTTCATCCGCCTGGGCGGCTCCATCCCCATCGTGGGCGACTTCGCCCACCACCTGGGCATCCCCACCGTGCTGATGGGCTTCGGCCTCCCCGACGACTGCCTGCATTCCCCCAACGAGAAATACAAACTCGATAACTATTACAAGGGAATCATGACGATTGCCCACTTCTTCGAGAAGTACGGGGCATAGCGCTCTACGCTTTTGGGTGAGCCCGGTCGTACACCGCCAGCAGCTCTGTCAGGGAAACCTGCGTGTACTTCTGCGTGGTGGAGAGGCGCGCGTGTCCCAGCAGCTCCTGGATGGCCCGCAGGTCCGCGCCGTCGCTCAGCAGGTGCGTGGCGTAGGCGTGCCGCAGGCTGTGCGGATGCAGCGAGGAATCGCCGCCCAGCGCCACCGCGTATAGCTTCACGATGCCGCGCACGCCCCGGTCCGTCAGCCGCCCCCCGCGATGATTCAGGAACACGGCCCGCTCTCCGGGCTTAACAGGACGTTCGGCTAAGTAGAGATCCAGCGCTTCGGCCGCCTTGCCTCCGAAGGGCACCTGCCTTTCTTTGCGCCCCTTCCCCCGCACCCGGATCCAGCGCTCCTCGCGGTCCACATCGTCCAGGTTTAGACCCACCAGCTCGCTCACCCGCAGGCCGCAGCCGTAGAGAAACTCGAAGATTGCCCGGTCGCGTGCCGGGTGCGGCCGCTCCAGTTGCCGCGAAGCCACGCCGTCGATCAGCCCGTTGGTCTGCTCGGGGGTGGGCACGGCCGGCAGCGTCTGGGGCGCCTTCGGCGTGCGCACCAGCCGCCCCGGATTGACCGTTACGCGGCCCTCCCGCACCAGGAACTGGAACAGCATGCGCACCGCCGCCAGCTTCCGGCGCAGCGATACGGCCGCCAGCCGCTGCTCGTACAGATCGGCCAGCCACTCGCGGATTTTCAGCGCGTCAAACTCCCCGGCCGCGGGCGGCTCGCCGCCGGGCGGGGTGAAGTACTCCAGAAACTGGCGCAAGTCCGAGCCGTAGGATTTGCGCGTGTGCGGCGAGACGTTCCGCCGCGCCAACTCCTCCAGAAACCGCTCGATCTGCTGCTCCAGCTCAGACATACGCCGCCCGGTATTCCTCGAGCTTTTCGAGCGCCCGCCGGCACACCTCCGCGTGCCGCGCCTTCTTGTCGTGCCGCAGTTTCTGCCGCGTGGCTTCGTCGAGCGGCGGCAGCAGGTCGAAGGTGATGTTCGCCGGCTGGTAGTTCGCCGGATCCGCGCCGGAGACGTAATGGCAAAGCGACCCCAGCGCAGTTTCACGCGGGAACGCAAGCACCGGTTCCCCCGCGGCCAGCGCCGCCGCGTGCCGTCCGGCCATCAATCCGGTGGCGATGGATTCCACGTACCCCTCCACGCCGGAAATCTGACCCGCAAACAGGATGCGCGGATTTTGCCGCAGTTGCAGCGCCGGCGTGAGCAGCGCAGGGGCGTTAATGTACGTGTTGCGGTGGATCTGCCCGAAGCGCACGAATTCGGCCCGCTCCAGCCCCGGAATCATCCGCAGCACGCGCGCCTGCTCGCCGTACTTCATGTGGTTCTGGAAGCCCACCAGGTTGTAGCTGTCGGCGCGCAGGTTCTCCTGGCGCAGTTGCACCACCGCCCACGGCCGCCGCCCCGTGCGCAGATCCGTCAGGCCCATGGGCTTCATGGGACCGAAGCGCAGCGTGTCCCGGCCTCGCCGCGCCAGCTCCTCGATGGGCAGGCAGGCTTCGAAATAACGCGTGTCGTCCTCGGCGATGTGCGCCGAGTGGCTTTCCGCCGCCAGCAATGCCTCCACGAAGGCGTCATACTGCGCGCGGTCCAGCGGGCAGTTCAGGTAGTCCCCTGTGCCATCCAGCGATTTGTCGTAGCGCGACGCCCGGAAGGCGATCTCCTGGTTGACCGAATCCGCTTCCACGATGGGGCTGATGCTGTCGTAGAAGAACAGTCGGCTGGAGCCTGTCAGACGGCCGATTTCCACGGCCAGTGCGTCGCTGGTCAGAGGGCCGCTGGCGATAATCGTGATGCCGTCTTCCGGGACCGACTGCACCTCCTCGCGCCGCACTTCGATCCGCGGCTCGGCGGCGATGGCCCCGGTCACTTCCCGGGCGAACGCTTCGCGATCCACGGTCAGCGCATGTCCGCCCGGCACCCGGGCGTACGCCGCCGCGCGCAGCAGCAGCGAATCCAGCCGCCGGAGCTCCTCCTTCAGCAGCCAAGGAGCCGAGGATTCCTGCTCCGATTTCAGCGAGTTGCTGCACACCAGTTCCGCGAGGCAGCCAGTCCGGTGCGCCGGCGTTGCCCGCCCAGGCCGCATCTCGTAAAGCACCGCCCGCCGCCCCTGCCGGGCTGCCTGGTACGCAGCCTCCGCGCCGGCCAAACCCCCGCCGATGATATGTATGATGTCCGGCAATCTATCCACCAGAATAACGTCATTCGCGCGGTTTCCGCGGCTTGCCCGCCCTTTCCGCAGGGTCTAGAATCCAAACATCATGTCCGCCGAAGCCAAGAGAACCATTCTGGTCGTGGACGACGAACCCGAAGTCCGCAAACTGGTCGAGGCGATGGTCAAGCGCCATGGCTACAACGCCCTGACGGCCAATAGCGGCGAGCATGCCCTGACTCTCTTCAAGCACCCCAGAGATTCGATCGGCCTGCTGCTGGCCGATGTCGTCGCGCCCGGCATGAGCGGTCCCATGCTGGCCGATCAGCTTCTGGCGCTCGAACCCAATCTCAAGGTGCTGTTCATGTCGGGCTATAACAGTACCCACGTGGTCCAGCACTACGTCGTGGAAAAGGGCCACGCCCTGCTGATCAAGCCGTTCACCCTGGAACAACTCGGCCGCAAAGTCGCCGAAGTCCTGGGCCAGCCGCACCCCAAGGCGGTCCAGCCTTGACCGGGCGCATCATCGATCTCTCGCGCACCATCGAGCCGGGCGCTCTCGTCTACCCGGGAGATCCGCCGCTCGGGATGCAGCCGCTCTGCCGCATCGGCCCGAATTCTCCTTACAACCTCCTCGAGCTACGCTGGACCACGCATTTCCTCACCCACCTGGACGCGCCTCTGCATTTCATCGAAGGTGGCGCCTCCACAGCCGGGATCCCGCCCGAGCGCTTGATCGGCCCCGCGCTGGTCATTTCGGTGGAAGGACCGGCGGTCCTGCCGCGCCACATTCCCGAGTCCGTCCAGGGCATGAGCCTGTTGTTTCGCACGCGGCACTCTTCCGCCTGGGATTCCGGCGCCTATGACCGGGACCACGTCTACGTCGGCCCCGCGGCCGCCGAGACCATGGTCGCGCGCGGCGTGAACCTCGCCGGCATCGACTACCTGAGCGTCGATCCGTTCGGTGACGAACAGTACCCTGCGCATCGTATCCTCCTGGGCAATGGCGTTCTCATTCTGGAAGGCCTGGATCTCGCTGCCGCTCCGCCGGGCCGCTACACGCTGGTGGCCTTGCCGCTGAAGATCTCGGGCGGCGACGGCTCCCCGGTCCGCGCCGTCCTGATAGATCTGTAAAATCGCCTGTAAACTCTGCTCGGTCGCGGTTTGAACCCGCCGGCGCCGTGGCAACATCGGAAGTGGAGAGCCGCAGTGGTACAACGCATCGCCACTCTGCCATGGGATCGGACGCAGCGCCGTCTGGATGTCCTCCTGGTGCTCCTGGCCGCGCCTTTCTGGCTCCCCACCCTCGGCCTCCTGCTCTTGCTGAAGCGGATCTTTGACGGCGGCCCGGTGTTGTTCGGCCAGGTCCGGATGGGGCGCTACGGCAAGCCCTTCGTCCTGTACAAAATCCGCACTACCCCGTCGGACTTTCACCCGCGCCCGGACGATTGGCCGGACGAGCATTATCCGCCGCGAACGCCCCTGGGCAGGCTGCTGCGCCGCATGGACCTGGACGAACTGCCGCAATTGTGGAACGTGCTTCGCGGCGAGATGTCCCTGGTGGGGCCGCGCCCGGAGACGCCCTACCATTCGAAAAAGTTTCTGCGCTGCTATCCCGCTTACGCCTGGCGCTGGCAGGTGCGTCCCGGGCTCACCGGCCTGGCCCAGGCCCGCGGCTGGCGTGGCGACACCAGCATCGAGCAGCGTCTCGCCTCCGACCTGGAATACGTGTGCGGCCGCCGCGCCGGGCTTTACCACGGAATCCTTCTGCGCACCATTGCCTCTGAATTGCGCCGTCTGCGCCGTTGAATCCAGCGTGCCTCCAGCCGGCGGGCGGCTATGCCCGCCGGCTTTCTTTCTCCCCGAGCCCCAGCACGGCCTCCATCTTGCGCGCGAACTCCGCTTCGGAAAACCGCTGCGCGTAGGCCGCCAGCGCTTGCGGACAAACCCACTGCTCCATTTCCTCGAACTGCGAGATCGCGGCCAGCAGGGGTTCCTCTCCCGGCTCTCCGTACAGCACGCCGCCCCAGGGCTCGGCCGGCACGATTTCCGCCGCGCCGCCGCGCCCCAGTGCGATCACCGCCTTGCCGCTTGCCAGCGCTTCCACCGGCGCGATGCCGAAATCCTCCTCCCCCGGCAGCAGAAACGCCCGCGAGCGCGCATACAAGTCGCGCAACTCCTCCGCCGGCACGCGCCCGCAGAATTCCACCCCCGCGTTGGCCAGGCCGCGCAGCCGCCGGTATTCCGGGCCGTCGCCCACCACCCGCAGCTTTCTCCCCGAACCCGCGCACGCCCGCACGGCCGTGTCCACGCGCTTGTACGGCACCAGTTCGGACACCACCAGGTAGTAGTCCTCCGCGGGTCTCCAGTAAAAGCGATCCACCGCCACCGGAGGATGGATCACCTCGGCTTCCCGCCGGTAGCACCTCCAGATGCGTTGGCGCACGTTGTCGCTGTTGGCCACGAACTCGTCCACGCGCGCGGCCGTAGCGAAATCCCAAAGCCGCAGATAGTTGGCCAGCGGCGCCATCGCCGCGCGCTTCCACCGGCTCGCGGTCCATTCGTGCAGGTACGCCGGGTACAGGTCCCACAGGTAGCGCATGGGCGTATGGCAATAGCAGATGTGCCGCGCCCCGGAGGGAACAATCACGCCTTTGGCCGGGCCGGATTCGCTGCTCACCACCAGATCGTAGCCGCGCAGGTCGAAGTGCTCGAGCGCCAGCGGCATCAGCGGCAGCAGCGCGCGGTAGTGGCGCCGCAGCGGGTTCAAAAAGGACGCCGTCACCCGCCGCGCCCGGATCGCCGGACTCACGCGCTCCGGATCGTAGAACAGCGTGAACAGATCCGCATCCGGAAGCAGCCGGCACAGCGCCTCCAGCACGGCCTCTCCGCCGCGCTGGTTCAACAGCCAGTAATGCACGATTGCCGCGCGCATGGACCGTTTATCATCGTAGCAATGGCCGTCCTCACGGACCCTCTCGAATACTGTGCCGCGCTGCCGTACCGCCAATGGTTCTACCCCTTGGGCTTTCCCCTGGAACTGGCCGCCGCCGCCCCTGAAGTGCTTCAGGCGGCCGAGGCGAGCTGGCCGGATTCCACCCAGGCATTCTCCCGGCCGCCCATCCAGGTGCGGGTCCTCGTTAGCGATACCCGCGCGGACCTCCCTCCCGCGCCTTCCTACCAGGCGCAGGGCCACCTCCTGGTCATCGTCGCCGACGCCCACAACTTCGCGGTCTGCGATCACACTCGCCGGTTCGCGTTTTGCCGCCTGAGCCTGGCCGCCGCGCGCGACCTTCACTATGCCGGCTACTATTTCCTCGAAGCCCTGGCCTACCACACGCTCACCCAGTGGTACCTGACCCCCGTGCATGCCGCCTGCGTGGCGCGTGCCGGCCGCGGCGTCCTGCTCTGCGGCAATGCGGGAGCCGGCAAGAGCACCCTGGCCTACGCCTGCGCCACCCACGGCTGGGACTACCTTTCCGACAATGACAGTTGGCTGCTCCGCGAAGCCCCCGAGCCCACCGTGCTGGCGAGCCCGCACCGCATCCGCTTTCGCCAAAGCGCGGCCGATCTGTTCCCCGAATTGCGGCCCCGCCTCCCCGCGGCCGCCTTCCGCGCCGCGAAATCCCTCGCGGTTCCCACATCCAAACTCCTCGGTGTTTCGACCGCCCGCCGCTGCCAAATCGCTTGCCTGGTGTTTCTCCACCGCTCGCCGGGTGCCTCGCCAGCCCTCGTTCCCCTTCCCCGCGAGGAGGCCTTCCGCGGCTTGACCGAAGGGCTGCCTTTCTACGAGGATCCCGCGCGCCGGGAACAGCTGGACTCCCTCGCGCGTCTGGCCGCCCTGCCCGCCTACATCTTGCGCTACCGCGATCCGGAATCCGCTCTCCGCCAGTTGGGGACGCTCGGCGCGTGATCCGCTGGGAAGAGCATCGGCACGTTCCACAGGGGGTGGCCGCGATCCTGGCGGCTCTGCGCTTTCACGAACGCGCCGTGGATTTCGCCGCGCTCGATGAAGCCGCCCTCCGCTTCGCCGACCGCGCGCAATGCACCCTGGTCTTCGGCCAGCGCTGCCACGCCGAGCTTCCCGAGTGGGCCCGCCGCCGCATCGCCGAAAACCTGGCCCACAATCGCGCGCGCCTGGCCCGCCTGCGCGCCGCCTTTGCCGAAATTGCCACGGCCCTGGAACACGCGTGCATCCGGACCGTGGTGCTCAAGGGATTCGCGCACGGTCCCGATTACGTGCCCGATCCCGCCTTGCGCGTACAGTACGATTTCGATCTCTACACTCCGGACTCCGCCGCTTCCGCCCGCGACGCCCTGCTCACTCTCGGCTACGAGCCCCTGGAAGGTGCCGAAGAGTTTCCCACCGATCACCTGCCCACCCTCATCCGCAAAACCGGCTGGCAGTGGCGCGGCGATTTCTTCGATCCCGAACTGCCCCCCGCCGTGGACCTGCATTTCCGCCTGTGGGACGAGCGCACCGAGGGCTTCTCCGCGCCTGGCCTGGAGGCCTTCTGGCCGCGGCGCGCGCCCGGTCCTCTGGGCCGCTTTCATCCGGTGGACGCTCTCGGTTACGCGGCCCTGCACCTGCTGCGCCACCTGCTGCGCGGGAGCCTGCGCCCGTATCATGTCTACGAACTGGCGCACTTCCTGGAAGCCCGCCAGGCGGACGAAGCGTTCTGGGCTGCCTGGCTCGAGTCCCATCCGCACGAACTGCGCCGCCTCGAAACCCTTGCGTTCCTGCTGTCCGCCGAATGGTTCGCCTGCCGCCTGCCGCCTGCCGTCGAAGAGAGCGCCGCGCTTCTGCCCGCGGCCGTACACCGCTGGTTGGCGCGCTCCGCCGCCGCCCCGCTCGAAGCCTGCTTCCGGCCCAACAAAGAGGAATTGGGGCTGCACCTCCTCTTGCTCAGCACCAGGCGCTCCAAGGCCGCGGTCCTCCGCCGGCGTCTTCTCCCCACACGCCTGCCCGGCCCGGTCGATTCCGTCCACATTCCGGAATCGCGGATGACCTGGAAGCTGCGCGTCCGCAAGCGCGCCAGGTACGCCGCCTTCCTGCTCTCTCGCGCGTGGTTTCACGTGCGCGCGCTGTCCAGCGCCGCGCGCTCCATCTTCTCCAGCATCTCCTCCTGATACCGTTCCAGCGTGAAGCGCTCGCGCCACGCCTCGAACGCCCGCTCCGCGACGGCCTCCAGGCGCTCGGCCGGCATGGCCAGCACTTCCCGGATACGCGCCGACAGCGCTCCAGGGCTCCCCTTCTCCACCAGAAATCCGGTCATTCCATCCTCGATCACTTCGGGGATGCCGCCCGTGCGGAACGCCACCACGGGAACACCCGCGGCGAAGGCTTCCAGGATCACCCGCGTGGTCGCCTCCGGACCCACCGACGGCGCCACCAGCACATCCAACTCCCGCAGCACCGCGCCCGCATCGTCGCGCCAGCCGGTGAACTCGACATCCAGTCCCCGGGCAAGCGCGCGGAGTCTCTCCGCGTAGGCTGCCGCCCGCGAATCCCCGAACAGCACCTCGCCGCAGATTACGAACCGCGCCTCCGGCGCCTCCCGCGCCGCTGCCAGAAACTCTGCCTGCCCCTTCTCCGGCGCGATCCGCCCGATGACTCCCACCCGCCGCCCGCGCGCACGGCGCGCGCGGCATCCGCCGGCGACCCCGTTGTAGACCACCCCACTGCGCCCCTCCCGCAAATAGCGCCGCAGGGGTTCCAGCACGAACCGGCACGAGCCCACCACCGCCGCGCCCCGCAGCCCCCACGCCAGCAGGCTCGTGTACGGCCAGTCCACGCGGCTGTGGCAGTGAAACAGCACCGCGGTCCCGCGCGGGCACGCCGGCAGAAGCCGCGGCCCGTTGATGTAGATCAAGTCGGCGTGGTACCGCCGCGCCAGCTCCCCGATTCGCCGCCGCAGCCGCGGCGCCTGGCCCGCAAACCTCGCCGCGTCGCCCAGCGACTTTCGCCCGGCGTGGAAGGGCCCGCACGGGATCTCGTCCACCGTGGCGCCCCTCCGCCGCGCCTCCGCGCACAGCCGGCCCTCCCCCGGCGCCGCCAGGTGCGCCTGCCAGCCGCGTTCGCAGACCGCCGGCAGCAGGTCCAGCAGGCAGCGCTGCGCGCCTCCCAGGTCGCTGAACTGATCAAGAAACAGGACGTTCATCCGCGGCCCCGGCCGCCACGGCCAGCACCCAGAAGTAGAGCGGCAGCACGCGCCAGTACGTCAGCAGATCCCCCGAAAGCATCTGCACCGTCTCGCCCGCCCAGAAGCACAGAATCCACGCCCCGAAGAAGGCCGCGCGCGCGTCTGCCTGCCGGGCCGCGCGATACGCCGCTCGAAGAATCGCCGCGTGGCAGAACAGCAGCGCGCCCAGGCCGAGCACGCCGGTCTCCACCAGCATGCTCAGATACATGTTATCGGCCACCACCCGGCGCCCGATGAAGTCCGAATAAGGCAGCGTTTTGTAACCCACTCCGGCCAGCGCGTGCCACGGGTGCGCGCGCAAGAACTCCACCAGCACCCGCCAGCTCTCCAGCCGCCCGGAAAGCACCGTCCCGGTGAAGGAAAACAGGTAGTACGCCGATCCCCACAGCCGGTCCCAGTAAGCCCGCGCGAACCCCGGAAACGCGTAGTAGCTCACCGCGCAGCCCGCTGCGGCGATCAGCGTCAGCACGCCCGCCAGCCGTCCCAGCCGAAACCGGCGCGGAGGCAGGCACAGCAGCACCGTCACGCTTACCGCCAGGTTCACCACCGAGGCCCGCGAGTACGAAAGCACCAGTGCCGCCGCGAACAACGCCGCGCCCGCCGCCAGAGTCCGCCGCCGCAAGCCCAGTTCCTGCCGGGGGCGCAGCCACGCCACGGCCACCAGCGTCAGGAAGAACGCGCAGAAGTTGCCCAGCGTGCTGGCTTCGTAGAACAGCCCCTGCGCGCGCCGGTACACGCCGCTCGCCAGCCAGATGAACTGCGGCCCGTATCCTGCCGGCGCGGGAAGCTGCCAGTGAAAATCGAGGCAGGCGAATAGCGCCGCGGCCGTCCCCGCCCAGAACAAAAGCCGCGCGGTCTTCCAGGGGCGCTCCGGCGGCCTCCCCCTCACGAAGAAGAACAGGTAGACCGAGATGCCGAACAGCAGCACGCGCGCCAGGCTGCCCGCCGCGATGGCCGGCCCCGAGTACAGGGCGGCCAGCGCCACACTCCCCACCAGGGCCGCCACCAGCAGCCCCAGCGCCAGACTGATCGCGTCCGCGCGCAGCCGCCACTCGCCCAGGTGCAGCAGGCCCGCGAAGCCTCCCAGCGCGGCCACGAGCAGCGCCGGATGCGGCCCCGAGTCCCCCAGCGCGATCGGCAGCGGCGGCAGCAGCACGGCAGCGCACAGGAACACCGGGATCCAGCGCTGCGGCCGCAGCAGAATCCACCACGCCGCCCCGAGCGCTAGCGGCGCCGCCGCCAGCGCCAGCGAGATCCGCAGGTCGCCCGCCGCTGCCGCCAGGCCCGCGTAGATCCCCAAAAGCGCCGCCGGCCCGTATCGCCGCGCCGGCAGCGCCAGTTCAGTCATGGCGCCCGGCGAACCTCAAGCTCGTGCGCTGCGGTTCCACCTTTTCCCGGCCGTAGCTGAATTCCAGCGTCAGGTACACCAGCGAAGCCGCCAGCGCCGCGGTGAGCCCCACCGCCAGGTTCAGCGGAATGTTCGGCGAAGACGGACGCTCCGGCACGATTCCCGGATCGATGATCTTCAGCCGCTCGCCGCGATACCCTACCGTGGCGCGGACTTCCTCGAGGTGCGCATCCGCAGTCCTCAGTGCCGCCTGCGCCCCTTTGCGCCCGGCATCAAGTTGATCCAGGCGCGTGGAGCGCTTGGCAAGCGCCCGCTGCACGCTTCCGATCCTCCGGTTCAGTTCGCTCAACTGCCCCCGCAGGCGCGCCACCCTGGCGTCGTTCGGGTAGTCCGCCTCGAGTTTCAGCATCCGCTCCTCGAGCGACGACCGCAGTTCCTCATCGGCGTCCAACTCGGACCTAAGTTGCTCTACTGGTCCATCAATGGCCGCCTGCTTCCATGCTTGTTCCGCGCGGTCTGCCCGCGCCCGGGCTTCCGCCGCATCCTTTTCCGCGTCCCCGATCAGTTCCTGGTCGCCTTGCCGGTTCACGCTCCGGTTCAGCTTGACCGTCTCTTCCGCCAGGTACCCCGCCACCGCGTGCGCCTTTTTCGGATCCGGCAGCGTGACGCTAATCTCCAGAATCTTGGTATTCAGCGGCATGTTGACCTTCAGCACCGCGCGTTTCAACTGCTCGATAGGCGTCGATCCGTCCCGCAGGGAGAAGCGCTCCACCGCCTGGAAAAACAGGTCGTCGCTGGCCGCAAACGCCTCATAGGTCTTCAGCGACTCCAGGTAGATAGGGCTCACCGCCATGGCCGCCCTCAGGTCGCTGCCGGCGGGCGCTTCGATCACGATGCGCGCCGTCGCGGTGTATTTGCGCGGCGCCAGCAGGCTCACCGTCAGCGCCAGTAACATCGCCGTCCCGCAAGTTACAAGTGTTACTTTCCAGTGCCCACGCAGGTGGGTGAGATACTGGTAGGCGTCGAACGGCTGGGCCATCGTCCTGACCCAGTGTAGCCGATATGAGCGCGCTCCTGATGTTAATCCTGGCGCTGGTTCCGCTGGTAATCGCACCGGGTTTCCTGTTTACCTACGATGTCGTTCCCAAGGTGGCGCTGTTCCTCCTTGGCGCCGCCGCGGTACTCCCCTGGCTCCGCCTCCGGCCGCTGGCCGCCGGCCGCGCGGGCCGCTGGTTCGTGGCGCTGATCGCTTTACAGGCTCTGTCCCTGGCCGTCTCCACGGCCCTTTCCGTGCGCCCGGAACTTTCGCTCACCGGTTCCACCTGGAGGCGCTTCGGCCTGCTGACCCAACTGGCCCTGCTGCTGTTCACGCTGGCCCTGGCCGGCTACGCCGCGGGCAATCCCACGCGCATTCGGAACCTGCTCCGCGCGGTCGCCTGCGCTGGCATCCCGGTGGCGCTCTACGGTATCCTGCAATACTTCGGCTGGGATCCCTGGCTCCCCAAGGCGGGTTATCACATCGGGGAAGGCGTCTGGACCATCGTCCGCCCACCCTCCACCCTGGGCTATGTAAGTTACTTCGCAAATTACCTGCTTACCGTGATGTTTGCCTCGGCCGCGTTATGGCTCACCGAGGCGTCGCGCTCCTGGCGCATCCTGGGGGCCGCCGCCGGTCTGCTAGCGGCCGCCGGCATCGTGCTCAGCGGCACTCGCGCGGCCATCCTGGGAATGATCCTGGGCGGCGTGCTCCTGGCCCTCTGGCTGCGCCCCCGTTTCTCCCCCCGCGCGGGTCTGGCTGCCGCCGCGGTGCTGATGTTGGGAGTGGCCTTCTACTACTCGCCCGCCGGCCAATCCCTGCGCAGCCGCACCCGCTGGTATGTCGAAGACCCCAGGGGCGGCTCGCGCCTTTGGCTGTGGCGCGATTCCGCGCGTATGGGCCTGGCCTTTTGGCCCGCCGGCGCCGGGCCGGAAACCTTCACCGGGGTCTTTCCGCGCTTCCAGTCCGCCGCGCTCTCCCGCCAGTTCCCGGACTTCTACCACGAATCCGCCCACAACATCTTCCTGGACGCCTGGACCGCCCAAGGGGCCCCTGGCCTGGCCGTCCTCCTGGCCCTCGCGGCGCTCGGTTTCTACGCCGCCCGCCTCGCGCCGGCCTCCAAGCTCGCCGCCGCGCTGGCCGCTGCTCTCGCCGCCGCCCTCTGCGCCCAGCAGTTCACCGTCTTCACCCTCCCCACCGCTCTGGCCTCCTATCTCACGCTTGCGCTGCTGGTGGCGCTGGCCGTTCCGCCGCTCGAAACTCCCCGCCCGCGTGCTCATCCCGCGCTTCTCCCGGTTTCGGCCGTGCTGGCCCTGTTCGCCTTCCGCCTCCTCGCCGCCGATCACGCGCTTGCCGCCACCCGGCGGGATATCGAATCCGGCAGACTCGCCGAAGCGCAGGACGCCTACCAGCGCGCCGCCCTCCTGGGAGCCCGCACGGACCTCTGGTACTCCCGCGCCATGCAGGTCGCGGCGCAACAATCGCCCGATCCCGCGGTCGCGGTCACGGCCAACCGCTTGGCCCTGGAATTCGCCGTCCGGGCCACCCGTACCGCGGAAGACCCCGCCAACGCGTACGACCACCTGGCCTCCCTATATGGCCGCCTCAACGACCTGCCCGGCACCGAGCGGAGCCTTCGCGCGGCCATTGCCGCCTCCCCCAACTGGTACAAGCCGCACTGGCTGCTGGCCCAGGTCCTGTGGCTGGCCGGACGGCATCAAGAAGCCCGCGGCGAGGCCGTTCTCGCCGCCGATCTCAGCGCCGGCCGGCATCCCGAGGTGGCCCGCACTGTGCGGCAATTTACACGCGGCCCCGCCAACGAGTAAATATCGTGTAAACTCCCGGCAAAGCTATTTTTCCCCGGGCGTTTGTCTGCCATCATAGGAGCGGTATGAGGCGGGTTTGGTTTTCTCTGTGCGTCTTTCTTTGTCTCTCCGCCGCGCTGGCGCAGACTCCCACGGTCACGCCGGGCGGTGTCTTGAACGCGGCCAGTTACGATAAAAGTGCGCCCATCGCGCCCGGTTCGCTGGTCGCCATCTTCGGTTCCAACCTGGCCGCCGCCCAGGCCTCGGCCGATTCCATTCCGCTCTCCACCGCCCGCGGAGATGTGCAAGCGGTCACCTTCAACGGCCAGGCCGCGCCCATCCTGTTCGTCTCCCCCGGGCAGATCAACGTGCAGGTTCCCTGGGGCACCTCGCAGGGCTCTGCGAGTGTGATGGTCAATCGTGGCGGAAATACTTCCGCTCCGGTTAGCGTGCAGGTAGCCGGGTCTTCTCCCGGCATCTTCGCGGTCAACTTCGGTACCGGCCCGGCCATTGCCATCAATTCCGATGGCACGCTCGCCGCGGCTGCCGGCTCGATTCCCGGCCTCACCACGCATCCGGCCAAAGCGGGCGATGTCCTCGAGGTCCTCGCGACAGGCCTGGGGGCCGTGAATCAGCAGGTTCCCGATGGCAACATTCCGGCCGGCCTCGCCACCACGAGCGTGACACCCACGGTAATGATCGGCGGCGTCCAGGCGCAGGTGCAGTTCTCCGGCCTTTCGCCGCAATTCCCCGGCGTCTATCAGGTCAACGTGATGGTGCCGCAAGGTGTGGCCCCCGGCGGCAATGTGCCCATCCAGTTTCAGATGGGCGGCATCACCACCACCAACCAGATCACCATCGCCGTCCAGTAGCCAGGGTACAATCGCGGTTCTCCGTGTACATCCGGGCTGCAAGCGATCACTCTCTGCTGGTCTCCCTGGGAAGCGAAATCGCGCGGGAGACGCACCGCGACGTCCTGCGCCTCACCAGGCTGCTCGAAGGCCTGGCGGGTGTGCGCAATCTGCACCCCGGCTACGCCTCCGTGCTGGTTTCCTTCGACCCTCTGCGGGCGGATCCTCGCGCCCTCGAACAGACCATCCGCCGTCTGTTTGACGAAGCCGGCCACATGCCTCTTCCCGAACCGCGCACCGTCGAAATCCCGGTCATCTACGGCGGCGAGGGCGGCCCGGATCTCGTCGCCGTAGCCGCGTTCCATCATCTCCGCCCGGAGGAGGTCATCGCCCTCCATTCCGGCGCGGAGTATCTGGTCTATTTCCTGGGTTTCTCGCCCGGCTTCCCCTATCTCGGCGGCCTGCCCGCGTCCCTCGCCACGCCGCGCCTGGATGTCCCACGCAAGCACGTCCCCGCCGGCAGTGTCGCCATCGGCGGCAGCCAGGCGGGCGTCTACCCCGTGGCCTCACCCGGAGGCTGGCGCATCATCGGCCGCACCCCCCTGGCCCTCTTCGATCCCGGCCGCACCCCGCCCACCCTCCTGCAAATGGGCGATCGCGTGAAATTTGTCCCGATCCCCGAGTAGCCCCAGCCCTGGAGTTGGCGCTGTACGGGCAGGCCCGTGACAAAATGTTCCGCCGTTTGGATGTCAGAACCAGTCTTAGCGCCTATCGCGACTGCGCCACCAGGAAAGAGACGTTGCGATTGGGGTTGTCGGCGACACCGCTTTCGATGATGGCCAGGTGGCTTGCCGGCCGCCAACGGACGTCGCCCTGGTTGGGCGGCCACGGATCATAAATCAGCAGCTCGAAATGCTCGGAGCCGCCGCTTGCCGGGCGGATCCCGGCGAGGACAACCACGTGCCCGGTTCCGACGATGGTGCCGTTGGAATCGACCGGTACTCCGTCCGTCCAGATCGGGCCGTAGGTCCGGAGCCACGTGACCAAGGTCTCCGGAGTGGGGGTCATCAGGGGGAGCGGAGTCAGGCCCAACTGCGCGGCGAACCTCCGCATCTCGGCCCAGAGGAGCCCGTTGTTTGCCCGGTGGACTGCCTCGATCTGCGGAACCTCGCTGGGGCTCAGCAGGTCCATGCGGCTTTGCTGCTCGGCATTGCGCCGCCAGTTGACGACCATCATGGCGCTGGCATACCAGCAGGCGTTGTTGTTGTCTTGCGGTATCAGGTTGACGTTGGGGACGGTGTAGGAGGGGAGACTGGTCCCTCCGCGCGGCGGGAGGTAGACAATTCCAGGGGCCGCGTCGGTAGAAAAAATGTAGTTCCTGCCGTCCGCTGTGGTTCTGCGGCAACCGACGTTGCGCCGCAGGTACCAATTCACTTCGTTGGGGTTGCGGGTGTGGAAATTGAACTCGATGAGGGTCCCGGCATCGACGCCGGCGCGCCTGGCGAGAGACGCCCAACTGTCGCCGTCGCGGACGTGGTAAGGCGTTCCGTTCGCCGGATGGTAGTTCGGCTGTAACGGATTTCGCGGAATGCTTTCGATGGCCATGCGCAATTCCTCCTTTCTGTAGGTGCCGAGTCAATCACAAACCGTTGTGGGGAACACCTGGACTCGACCGCTTTGTCCGGACAGGCCGAGCCGTTCGGAAAATACACCCGTCAAACAGGCCGTGAGCAGCGGAACACCGCATCACAGCCGGGTTGCAGGCGGGCGACGCCGCCATCCGGGGGTGAGGGGTTCACCAATGGCTCCGTCCCGGGAGCCGTCACAACCCGGGGAACGCCGGAAGCGATTAAAGCACCAGGGGAGGGACAAGTCAAGGCGGCCCTGCCGCTGCCGCTGCACGTGATCACCTCGCAAAGCCCGGTTCGTCGTCAGCAACCAGGTAGGAATTGAACCTTAATCCTTCCGGGCGCCTGGTGGTTCAGTCATTCTGGCGGACCACTTGCACGAGCGCGAAGTCTACTCCACGATTGCCTGCATGACTGCGTTTTCGAAGTCCCGGTCCACCTGGCGGTCGGGGTTGTCGGTCTGGATCATCATCACGCCAATGAGCTTCTCTCGCGGATCGACCCAGAAGTGGGTGCCGTAGGCGCCGTCCCAGCCGAAGCTGCCCTTGGAAACGCGGCGGCCGGCTGCGACAGCGTCGCTGATGACTTCGACGCTGAGCCCATAGCCCCGGCCGGGCGCGCGCCCCGGCAGCGTGTCGGGCACGAACACGGAGGACATCAGCTCGACGGTCTTCGGGCTGAGCAGCCGCTTGCCGTTCCACTGGCCGCCGGCGCAAAGCATCAGCGCGAATTGCGCGTAGTCTTCAGCCGTGGAGACGAGACCGCCGGCGCCGGAGAAATAGGTCTTGCTCTGCAAACGGTTCGGGTTCTGCGTCTTCGTCAGGGTCGCGGCGGACCGGTGATAAGCCGTCACGACGCTCGGCCACCGATCGTCTCCCGGATGGAAGGCCGTGGTTTTCATGCCCAGCGGCGTGAAAAGGCGCTGTCTCAGGAACTGATCGAAGTTCATCCCGGATGCGATTTCGACCACGCGGCCGAGCGTGTCGAATGCGGCGAGTGGACTGTAGGTCCAGCGCGAGCCCGGCTGGAAATCCAGCGGAGCGGCGGCGAACTTCGGCATCATGTCGGCGAGTGTCCGGCCGCCCACCAAATCGATCAGGTTTGGCAATTCGTGGGAACTGGCGGGGCCGCCGCTGGCCAGTCCGGACACGTGCGTCAGCAGGTCCTGAATGGTGATTTCCCGCGCGGCCGGGATGGTGTAATACCTCGGCGGATCGGACGCGGCCGCGTTAGCGGGGCGGTCCTGAACCACCGCGACCTTTGAGCCCTTGAACTCCGGTATGAATTTCGAGACGGGATCGTTGAGGCGCACCTTCCCTTCTTCGAGCAGCATCAGGATAGCCACACCGCAGACGGGTTTCGACATCGAGAAGATGCGGAAGATGGCGTCCTTCTCCATGGGCTTGTTCGCTTCAATGTCCATCATCCCTTGCGCGTGGAACCAGGCGATCTGCCCTTTGCGCGCCACCAGGGTGACGGCGCCGGAGATGTCGTGCGCCTCGATGTGGCGTTGCATCGTTTCGTGAATTCGGGAAAGGCGTTCCCCGGAGAGTCCAACCGATTCGGGTTTGACCGTGGCCCCGGCGAGGGGCAGGCCGGCTAAGACCAACAGCCAGAGGCTCAGTGTGCGCTTCGGATGCATAGCAACGTAAGTCTATCGCAGCTTTTGGAAAGCGCTCGCCTCTCGGAGCGTGATAGGTCAAGTTGAAAAGTATAAATCCGAACACGCGTATGAGATCTGTAACTATGTCATTCCCGGCGGCAGCGCCGGCGCGCGCCTCAGCGAGCGGGTCAGCGGCGGGGAAGCTGGGGTTGCGACCTCTCCCACATGTGGATTGCTTCCGGATTGCCGACCACCCGTCCGGAGCGCCAGTTTTCGATGTGCCAACTGCGCGTTCGCTGACGACGTATCCTGGACCGATCGTCTTCGCTATACCTCACAGAGCGACGACCGCGACTTCGCGGCCAGACGCCCTGACGAGCCGGCCTATGTCGTCCAGGTCGCGTGTGAGAATCATAGCTCTATGCCGCAGGGCTGTCGTCACTACAACGGCGTCAACAACATCCGACGTCTTGGATATGCCTAAGAGCCGCCCGGCTTCGTGCGCCTCGGTCTCGCCAAGGGGAAGGACCGCGCACCCAGTCAAGAAGCGCTGGAGTTGTGCTTGCTGTGGGGACCGGCTGACCTGGGCGACTACCGGCGCGGGAACCAATGGAACAACGCCGAGTTCCAAACGGGCCTTGTGTTCAGCCCATGCTCGCCGCTCGTTTCTATCGGCGGCCACGAGAACGGCGGCGTCGTAGACGACAGTGCTCATGCCGAATGCCGTACCGTTCGCGATGTTCGGAGCTGAGCCCGCACGCTGCGGCGAGCTTCATGCATCTCTTCTGTCGAGAAGCGTCCGTGCTGCTTTTCCCACAGCGCGACCGCCGCCAAACCAGCCCGCCGCAGCAGTGCTTGGCGCGCCGCAGCGGTCATCCAGGCAGAGACGCTCACCCCGTCGCGGGCGGCTGCCGCAAGGACGTTTTTGTGAATGTCAGGGTCCATGGTGATGGCAAGCTTCGGTGATGGGTTGCCACGCGGCATACAAAGTATCCTACTGCAATATGATACCACCCGGAGCTTGCGCCGAATGAGGGCCGCAACCGGGGGCAAACAAGCACTCAGGAAAGCGCGGGTATGGCGACCTCTCCCGCGTGTGCATAATTTCCGGATTGCGGCCATCCGGTCGTAATTCGTTCCGCGGGCAAAGGTGCCACGGAAAATAGATCTCGAAGGCAAAAAGTGGAGCAAAGATGAGAACGGAATTGCTGCGATTCAACGGCGCTCTCGAGCGCGATCCCGCCATCGAGGCGTGGATGAAAGAGCATGCAGGTGAATTGGGAGCCATCGCGCATCAGTGGTTTGAGGTAATGCGAAAGTGCGGGGACGGAGTCCGGGAGCTTCTGCACGACGGCTGTCCGGTTGCATGTTTGGGAGATGCGCCTTTCGGCTACGTCAATGTATTCACTTCGCACGTTAACGTGGGATTCTTTCACGGCGCAGCCCTGCCGGATCCGGCCCGCTTGTTGCAAGGCGCCGGCAAATTCATGCGCCATGTGAAGCTGAAGCCGGGAACGGCCCCGAACGCCGCAGCCCTAAACAGGCTCATCCATGTGGCGTACTCGGATATAAAAACGCGCGTCGAAAACGGATAGCTCAGAGAAACGCCTTGAGAGCGCGGCGCGGACGTGAACCGGTGTCAATAACCGAGTGCAAAGTCGCTGCCCACAGGGCCCCCAGGTTCCGAGTTGCCGACGATCCAGACGGAAGTTCCCAAGCTCATACCGCATGATCTGATATTAACGGGATACGCAGTACAATGATGCCGTGTGACGGACACACAATATTTCTGGTATATGGTTGTAAACGCGCTCGTTGCTGCCGGAACTATTGGCGCCGTAATCGTCGCTTTGTTCGGAGAGGTGTTCCGTGCCAAATGCTTTCCTCCCGTCTTTGAGTTCAGGGTACTCAAACCTGCGGGCGAGATGTGCCCAATCACCGACCGCAACGGAACGCACGTCGCCGATGGTCGGTATTACCATTTCGAGGTGCGGAACACGAGGGCATGGGTACGCGCAACGCATTCGCAACTGCGATTGATTCGTATCGAAAGGCCCGGTCCCGACGGGCAGCCTCAAATCGTGTGGGACGGGGACATTCCGGTGCGCCGACGGCATCAGGAGTTTTACCCGACCGAGGCGGTCATCGGCAGCCCGGTACATTACGACTTGTGTGCCATCGTTAAAGGGAAAGAAGAGGACGCGGCCCCTGCCCTGTCCCTGATGCCGATTATTAAACCCAACAACCTGCCGGCAGAGTGGCGAGGGGACACGCACTTCATAGCCGCATTCCAGCTTAAGTGTGCGCAGCGCGATTCCGAAGTGGTTCGAATCCAATTTGACTGGGACGGTAGCTGGCAGGAAGGCGACGCAGAGATACAGAAACATTTCAGACTGAAGTAAGCCCCCAGGTGACACGCCACCTGGAAGTTGGGCTTTCCGGCGTCAAGTTGACGGGAATCACCCCCTACGTGGACCTAACCCACGTTGCACCAGCGAACTTGTTGGCAAGTGACGAACTGCCGAAGAACCGCCCCGGTGGATCAGGGCTCCGCGGAATGCGGTCGCCAATGCGATCACAACGAGGACCGGCCCGCGAGATCCCGCCATCGGAATGCCAAGCCTACGCTGCCTAATCGCCTGGAACCCTGACCGTCCGCTCGATCGGCGCCGCGGTTCTTGCGCTTCCCGCTCAAGGCCGTCGCGCCTCCCAAGACCCCACCTTCCCCGGCCTCAACAACGATATCCTACTCCTGTGTCGCGCGCGCCGGATTCCCCCTCGCAAAGCCGCGGCGGCATCCGCGTCCTCGCCCCCGGCTTCCTCACCACCGTCCAGGACCTGGGCCGCTACGGCTACGCGCACCTGGGCGTCTCCGCCTCCGGCGCGGCCGACGCGCTGTCTCTACGCCTGGCCAACCTGCTCGCCGGCAACGAGGAGGGCGCGCCCGCCCTGGAGATGACCCTCCTCGGCGGGACCTTCGAATTCGAATCCGAAACCGTGGTGGCGCTGGCCGGCTCCGATTTCGGCGCGAACATTCCGCTCGGAGGGGCGGTCACCCTTCGCCCCGGCGATATTGTACGCTGCGGCGCCACGCGCGGCGGTGCGCGCTGCTACCTCGCCGTGCGCGGCGGCATCGACGCGCCGCTGGTCCTCGGCAGCGCCTCCACCCACGTGATGACCAGCCTCGGCGGCCGCCCGCTGAAGAAAGGCGATCTCCTCCGCGCCGGCGCCCGCGTCTGCTCGCGGCCCAAGCGGCTCGCCAGTCCCCCGCCCCCGCCCCGCCGCCTGCTGCGCGCCACCGCCGGCCCGCAGGCCGAATGGTTCGACCCCGAGCCGTTCTACGCCGCCGCCTGGCGCGTCACCGAAGAGTCCAACCGCATGGGCTTGCGCCTCGATGGTCCGCCGCTCGCCCGCCACGCCGGGCACATGCTCACCGAAGGCGTCTCCCTCGGCGCCGTGCAGGTGCCGCCGGACGGCCGCCCCATCCTCCTCTTCGTCGAGCACCAGACCACCGGCGGCTACCCCAAGATCGCCAACGTCATTTCCGCCGACATGCACTCGGTCGGCCAGCTTCGCCCGCGCGACGAGATCCGCTTCGAATGCGTCTCCCTCGAACAGGCGCTCGCCCTGTTGCGCGAGCAGGAGGAGTGGCTCCATTCGCTGGTATGAAGCCATTACGCGCCGGCAGTGGCGCGCGCTCGCCGCGGCCCAGCTCGGCTGGATGCTGGACGCCATGGACGTCATGCTCTACGCCTTCGCCCTCGCCGATATCCGCCGCGAGTTCGGGCTCTCCGGCGCCCTGGCCGGCGCGCTGGCCTCCGCCACCCTGCTCACCTCCGCGTTCGGCGGCGTGCTGTTCGGGGCGCTGGCTGACCGCATCGGCCGCGTCCGCGCGCTCATCTGGTCCATCCTCGCCTATTCGTGCTTCACGGCCCTCACCGCCACCGCATCGAGCCTCGCCTGGCTCGTCCTCTGGCGCGCCCTGGTAGGCGTCGGCCTGGGCGGCGAGTGGTCGGCCGGCTCCGTGCTGGTGGCGGAAACTTGGCCTTCCGAGCATCGCGGCAAGGCCATCGGCTTCATGCAGTCCGGCTGGGCGATCGGTTACATCCTGGCCGCGCTGCTGGCCGCCGCCGTTCTCCCCTCCGCCGGTTGGCGGCCCCTGTTCCTGCTCGGCCTGCTGCCCGCCTGCCTGACCCTCTGGATCCGCCGTGCCGTGCCGGAACCCGAGATCTGGCGCGCCTCCGCGCGCCGCTCTGCCGGCGTGGCCGCCCTGTTTCACGCGTCCCTGGCCTCCCGTGCGCTCCTGGCCTCCCTGCTCGGCGCCACCGTCCTGTTCGCCTACTGGGGTCTGTTCACCTGGATCCCCAGCTATCTATCCAGCCCCGTGGCCTCCGGCGGCGCCGGCTTGAGCGTGGTCGCCTCCTCCGCCTGGATCGTGCCCATGCAGATCGGTGCCTTTTTCGGCTACATCCTGTTCGGCTTCCTGGCGGACCGTTTCGGCCGCCGTCCCGTCTTTCTCTTCTTCGTGCTCGGCGCCGCCGCGCTGGTCCCGGTCTACGGGCAGTGGGCCCGCCGTCCGGCCGTGCTCCTGGCCCTGGGCCCCGCCATCGGTTTCTTCGGCCACGGCTACTTCAGCGTCTTCGGCGCCATGCTGGCGGAGCTGTTCCCTTCCGCCATCCGGGCCACCGCGCAGGGCCTGTGCTATAACGTAGGCCGGGCGGCCAGCGCGCTCGCGCCCTTCACCATCGGCGCGCTGGCCGACCGCTACGGCATCGGCAGCGCCCTGGCCTTTACTTCGGTCTTCTTCCTGGCCGGGGGCCTGCTGATCCTGGGGCTGCCGGAAACCCGGGGAGAGAGGCTCACATGACCATCGACCTGAACTGCGATATGGGGGAACTCGCGGACCCTTCCATCGAGGAAGCCATCATGCCGCACATCACCTCGGCCAACGTCGCCTGCGGGGCCCACGCCGGCGACCCCGATATGATGCGGCGCACCGTCGAACTGGCGCGCCGGTACGGCGTCGGCATCGGCGCGCATCCCGGCTATCCCGATCGCGCCAATTTCGGCCGCCTGGAGCTTCCCATGACCGCGGACGAAATCGCTCAAACGGTCTGCGGCCAGATCCAGGTCCTGGCCGCCATTGCCCCGGAGTTGTCCTATGTCAAGCCGCACGGCGCCCTCTACAACGTAGCGGCCAGGAATCCCGCGGTGGCCGAAGGCATCGCCCGCGGCGTGCGCCGTTGGGGCCGCGATGTCGTGCTGGTGGGTCTCGCCGGATCGCAGATGCTGGATCTCTGGCGCGCGTTGGGCTTTCGCGTGGCCGCCGAGGCCTTCGCCGACCGGCGCTATGAACCGGACGGCTCCCTGCGCGCCCGCAAATTCCCGGATGCGCTGATCCTCGACCCCGCCGCGGCCGTCGAGCAGGCCCTGCGCCTCTCCTCCCACGCCCAAACCATCTGCATCCACAGCGATACGCCCGGCGCCGTCCGCATCGTCCAGGCCGTGGCCGCCGGCTTCCGCGCCGCCGGCGTCACGCTGAAACCGCTTGCCGCCGCACCTGCGCCGCCAGCCTCCTGAGCGCCGGGAGCACGTCCCCCAACGCCGCGGGCGCCGCGTCCGCCTTCCCCAGGGCGAAATACAGCTTCCGGTACAGCCCGAACAAGTGCTCGTAGACCGCGTTCGCCGCCGCATCCGGTTCCACCGTGCGGTACCGCGGGCACAGGGCCTGCTGCGCCTCGTCGATCGAGGTGAACGCCCCCGCGGCCATAAACGCGAAGATCGCCGAACCCAGGCTGGTGGGGTCGTCCTGCGGCACCAGCACCGGCTTTCCGAGCGCGTTGGCGTACACCCGGTTGAGCGTCTCGTTGCGCTGCGGGATGCCCCCTCCGTTGATCACCCGCCGGATCGCCACGCCGTGCTCCGCCATGCGCTCCAGGATCACCCGCGTGTGAAACGCGGTGCCTTCGATCGCGGCGAACAGCTCGTCCTGCGCCGTGTGCGTCAGGTTCCACCCCAGCGTCACGCCGCCCAGTTCCGGATTCACCAGCACCGTGCGGTCGCCGTTGTCCCAGGTGAGCCGCAACAGCCCGGTCTGGCCGGCGCGGTATTGCTCCAGGCCCTGGGAAAGCGCCGCCACCGTCGCGCCCGCCCGGCGCGCCACCGCGTCGAAAATGTCCCCCGTGGCCGAAAGCCCCGCCTCGATCCCGAAATACCGCGGATGGACCGAGCCCTCCACCACGCCGCACACACCCGGGATCAGGTCCACCTGCCGGGCGATGGCCATGGTGCACGTCGAAGTGCCTACCACGTTCACCACGTCGCCTTCCCGCACGCCCGCGCCGATGGCGTCCCAGTGCGCGTCGAAGGCGCCCACCGGCACCGGAATCCCGGCCTTCAACCCCAGCCGCTCGGCCCACTCCGCGGCGAGCCGCCCGGCCATCTGCTCCGAGGTGGCGTAGCGCCCGTCCAGCTTGGCCCGCACCCCGCGGAACAGCGGGTCCACCTGGACCAGAAAATCCTCCGGCGGCAGCCCGCCCAGCGCCGCGTTCCACATCCACTTGTGTCCCATGGCGCAGATGCTCCGCGGAACCTGGTGCGGGTCGCGGATGCCGCACAGCGTGGCGGCCACCATGTCGCAGTGCTCGAGCGCCGTGGCCATCCGCTCGCGCTTGGCCGGGTTGTGCCGCAGCCAGTGCAGCAGCTTCGAAAAGCCCCACTCCGAGGAGTACACCCCGCCGCACCAGGCCAGCGCCTCCAGCCCTGCCCGCCGGCCCACTTCGGTGATTTCCGCCGCCTCGGCCTTGGCCCGGTGGTCGCACCACAGGTAGTAATCGTCCAGCGGCTCCAGGTTCGCGTCCACCGGAATCACGCTGGACCCGGTCGTATCCAGCGCGATGGCCGCAATCTCTTCTCCTTTCACCCCCGCCGCCGACACCGCCCGCCGCGTGGCCGATTCGAGCGCCGCCATGTGGTCCCGGTGGCTCTGGGTGGCATGGTCCGGATCCTCCTTCTTGCGCAGCAGCGGGTACTCTGCCGTTGCCGAGCCCAGCCGCCCCCGCGCGCTGTCGAAAATCGAAACCCGGACGCTCAACGTGCCGAAATCCACGCCCGCGACAATCATGCCGTTAATTGCCTTCCTCGTTGTGCCAATACACGTCCCATCCCAAATACCGCGACCCGGCCTCGTAAATCATCCCCGCCACGCTCGAAAGATTCGCGGCCACGTGGTGCTCGAAACCGTTCCGACAGATATACCGCAGCAGTTCCTGCATGCGCGGAATCTCCACCACTCCGTATCCGCCGAAGGTCTCCAGGGGATCGTTCGTGAACCGGCCCTGGCCCACATAGCCGCGGATTTTTCCCCCGCGGTCGTCGGTCGAGATCCGCGCGAAGGTCATCGGCTCGGCCTTCACGCGTCCCACGCAGGTGCCGAACGTGTTGGCTTTGCCCACCGTCCCGGCGATGATCGCCTGGAAATCCATGCGCACATCCGCGAAGAAGTGTTTGGGCAGGTTGCTGCAATGGAAGCACACCGCCTTGTCGGGGTCTTCGCCGTAATTGTTGTTCCAATCCAGCAGCGCGCTGGGCGTGCCGGAAGCAAGCTGTAGCGCGTACATCCCCACCACCCCGCAGATATCCACCTCGCAGGCGCTGGGCAGCAGGTTGTTGCTCATCATGCTCATCACCGTGCAGGGCACCACGCCGAAGTATTCCTCGATAGCCGTCCAGCACTGCACCGCGCTCATCGCCACGCCGGTGTCTTTCATCCAGCCTTCCACCACGGCGGCCAGTTTGGCCATCTTGAGCAGCGCCTCCTCGCTGATGCCCGCGGTGGAAACATAGGCGCGGATGTCCGCCAGCTTCCGCTGCGCCCCCTCGTCGCCGTCCGGCATGCGCTGGATGCGCCCCAGGATCTCCGAGAGATCCACGGTCTCCACGGAGATACCGTGCGCCTCCAGCAGCTTCTCGCTATAGCGCACCGTGTTGAAGGCCGCCGGCCGCGCGCCGATTGACCCGATGCGCACCCGCCGCAGGCCGTTCGCCACCCGGCAGACGCCCGCGAACCACGCCAGGTCTCTGCGGAACTCCGCCGAATCCGGGCTTTCCGTGTGCCGCGTGGTCAGCGAATACGGAATCCCGTACTGCGCCAGGTTGTTGCACGCCGACATCTTGCCGCAGAAGCTGTCCCGCCGGAACTGGATCGACATGCGGGACGGCGCGTCCGGCGTGGCCTGCACCAGCACCGGCACACGCAACTCCGCCAGGCGCAGCGTATCCGCCACGGCCCTCTCATCTCCGAAATTGGGCAGCGAGACGATCACCCCGTCGATCCGCTCCCGGTTCGCCCGGAACAGCGCCGCGCACCGCCCGGCTTCCTCGCGGGTTTCCACCGCGCCGCACTTCGAGTCCTCCGGCCCCAGCACCACCGCGTCCATGCCGGCGTCTTTCACCGCCCGGATCATGTCCTCCCGGCCCTCTCGCGCCAGATGGTCGGGGAAAAAACCGCGGTTGCCGATGATCAGCCCCATGGTCATTTGCTTGCCCATATGCCGCCTCTACCAGAACAGGAAATTCAAAACCCCGAACACCACCGCTACCGCGCACGCCCAGAAAACCGGCCGCTGGTAGAGCCGCAGGTGCGATTCCGAAGGCACTGCCGTGAGCCCGTATACCAGGCCCTCCAGCTCCGCCTCCGGCTTGGGCCGCGTGGCCAGGCTCACCCCCACGGTCACGCCTACGCAGATCAGCCAGGACCACAGGCCGCGGTACATGTTCTCCGCCATGTCCCGCGCGTGGCTGGAAAGGGCGATATACGCCAGCGCGCCGGGGTTCACCTTCACCCAGGCCCACATGCCGATCGAGGACAGCGTGCCCGCCAGCAGCCCCCAGAACCCGCCGGCCGGCGTGGCGCGCTTCCAGAGCATGCCCAGCAGCACCGTGCCGAACAGCGGCGCGATGAAGAAGCTGAACAGCGCCTGCACGTAGTCCATGATGCTCAGAAACTGCATCACCAGGTAGGCCGTGCCGATGCTCACCAGCACGCCCAGGATGGTGCACCACCGCCCCACCGAGACGTAGTGCGCGTCCGAGGCGCGCTTCTTGAAGAAGGCGCCGTAAATGTCGTAGGTCCAGACCGTGGCGAAGGCGCTCACATTGCCCGCCATCCCCGACATGAACCCCGCGATCAGCGCCGTGATCCCCAGCCCCAGCAGCCCCGGCCCGCAGTAGCGCGCCAGCATCAGCGGCAGCACCTCGTTGTAGCTGTGCCCGCCGGAGGCCACCGCCTGCCCCTCGCCGGTGAGCTTCATGGGCAGCAGCGCCAGCCCCAGCAGCCCCGGCAGGATCACGATGAAGGGCACCATCATTTTGAAGGCCGCGCCGATAATGGGCGCCAGCTTCGCCGAGCGCAGGTCGCGCGCCGCCAGCACCCGCTGCACCACCAGGAAGTCCGTGGTCCAGTAGCCGAACGAGATCACCCACCCCAGCCCGAACACGATGCCCGTCCAGTGAATGCCCATGGGGTTGTCCGTGAAGGCCCCCATGGTGCGCCACAGGTGCGTGTAGTCCTGCCCCGGGAAATTGCGCGCGATGCGCGCCGCCATGCCGCTCCATCCGCCCGCCTCGATCAGCCCCAGGATGGGGATCAGCAGCGAGCCCAGCCAGATCAGGGCGAATTGCAGCACCTCGTTGAAGATCGCCGAAAGCAGTCCCCCCAGAAACACGTACACCGCCACGGTCAGCGACGAGACCCAGATGCTGAAGTGAATGTCCCAGCCCAGCACCACCTTCATCACCAGGGCCATGGAATACATGTTGATACCGCTCATCAGCACGGTCATCAGCCCGAAGGAGACGGCCGCCAGTCCGCGCGCCTCCTCGCCGTAGCGCAGTTGCAGGTAGCCGGGCACGGAGTGGGTCTTCGAGATGTAATAGAAGGGCATCATCACCACGCCCAGGAACAGCATGGCCGGAATGGCCCCCACCCAATACCAGTGAGTGGCCAGGATGCCGTACTGGTAGGCCGCCGCCGCCCATCCCATCAATTCCAGCGAGCCCAGGTTGGCCGCCAGAAAGCTCAGGCCTGCCACCCACGCGGTCATCTCGCGGCCGGCCAGGAAAAACTCCTCGCCGGTGCGCGTGTGCCGCTTCAGGTAGAAGCCAATGGCCAGCACGAAGCCGAAATAGATGCTGATGACGGCCAGGTCCACGGGGCTGAGCGACAGCAGGCGGGCAGGCGGGGCGGCGGGCGTCATGCGACCACCCATTGTACTGGAATGATCCGAATATAATGGAGGGTCAGGTCCGGAACATGTTGGAAAGGCTGCGCGCGGAGGTCCTGGAGGCTAACCTCGAACTGGTCCGCCAGGGCCTGGTGCTGTACACCTTCGGGAACGCCAGCGGCATTTGCCGCGAAGACGGTCTGGTGGCCATCAAGCCCAGCGGCGTGCCGTATGACGCCATGCGGCCGGAAGATCTGGTGATTACCGATCTGGACGGGCGGGTGGTGGAAGGCGCCCTGCGCCCCTCCTCCGACCTGGCCACCCACCTAGTGCTCTACCGCGCCTTCCCTTCCCTCGGCGGGGTGGTGCACACGCACTCCCGCTACGCCACGGCCTGGGCGCAGGCCGGCCGCGAAATCCCCTGTTTCGGCACCACCCACGCCGATTATTTCCGCGGGCCGGTGCCGCTGGCCGGGCCCCTGCCGGCCGGCGACATTGAAACCGGCTACGAAACCAACACCGGCCGCGCCATTGTGCGCCGGTTTTCCGGCCTCGATCCGGAGGAATTCCCCGCCGTCCTGGTAGACGGCCACGGACCATTCTGCTGGGGGGCTTCCGCCGCCGAAGCCGCACACATTGCCGTCGTCCTGGAGCACATCGCGCACATGGCGTACTGCACTGTGACCCTCAACCAGGGCCTCGCGCCGTTGCCTGCCGTGCTGCAAGACAAGCATTTCCTGCGCAAGCACGGAACCGGCGCTTATTACGGACAGAAAAAGGAGTCCATCGTATGAGTTGCAAAGCGGTAGTGCGGGAAGCCGGCGGCATCGCCGTCGTAGACCTGAGCGGGCGCATCACCCTCGGCGAGGGTTCCGGCGTCGTGCGGGCCGCCATCAAGGATTTAATCGCCGGCGGCCAGAAGAAAATGCTCCTGAATTTGGGCGATGTGAGCTATATCGACAGCGCCGGCCTCGGGGAATTGGTGGGCGCCTACGCCACCGTCAGCCATGCCGGAGGGAAAATAAAGCTATTAAACGTACAAAAGAGAGTGAACGATTTGTTGCAGGTAACGAAGTTATACTCTATCTTTGAATTTTTCACGGATGAAACCGCCGCGCTGGCGAGCTTCGGGAGCGCTGCCGAAGCCTGACCCTACCATTCGGAAAGCCGAGCGGCTTTCATCCGTGTCGGCGCCCTGGGTGAGGACGTGTTTAAGGGATGAAGCCGCTCAGTTTTCTGATTGCCGATGACCATGAACTGGTTCGGCGGGGTCTCCGCACGCTGCTCGAAACCCAGCCCAACTGGATCGTGGCGGGCGAGGCTTCCGATGGCCGGGAAGCCGTCGAGCAAGCCCTCCGGCTCAAACCCGACCTGGTGATTATGGATATCACCATGCCGGAGTTAAATGGCCTGGACGCAACCCGCCAGATCCTGAAATCCCTGCCCCAGACCCAGGTCCTCATCCTCACCATGCACGAGTCCGAGCACGTTGTCCGGGAGGTGCTGGCCTCGGGTGCGCGCGGCTATGTCCTGAAATCGGACGCCGGACGGGACCTGATCGCCGCCGCCGAGGCCCTCTCCCAACGCCGCACCTTCTTCACCAATAAAGTCTCGGATATGGTGCTGGACGGCTACCTGAATCGCAAACTGGTCGACGAAGCCCCAACCGGCAAGCGCCTTACGGTGCGCGAGCGGGAAGTCGTTCAACTCGTGGCCGAAGGCAAAAGCAGCAAACAGATCAGCCACGTGCTCAACATCAGCATCAAAACGGTCGAGGCGCACCGCAGCAACATCATGAAAAAACTGGGCTTAGGCTCAGTCGGCGACCTCGTGCGCTACGCTATCCGCAACAACATCATCGAATCGTAAGCCCCTGCCCCCCAGCGGCGTGTAGCCATTCTAAGGTTAATCCCTTAGGTTTCCCTACGAGAAAGAACACTTAACTTTCGAGAATTCCCATAATTGTGACAAATTGTCGCTTGGCGGAGACTGATATCAGGGCAGGCGAGAAATGATAAAAAGTCCGCAGCCCGGAGGATTCTTACATGCCAGTCACTGTCGAAACGTGCCGCAAAACGGAACGGAATAACGGGGCGAACACGGTTCGTTTATCCCCCAGGGAACAACAGCTTGCCCGGTTGGTCACCGAGGGGCAGCAGAACAAGGAAATCGCCTATCAGTTGGGTATCACGGAGGGAACCGTAAAGGTTTACATGTCGCACCTGTTCGCCAAACTCGGGGTCTCCAATCGCGCGGAACTCTCGGCTTGGGCGACCCGCAACGGCGATTTGCTGTTCGATAACCCGCAGCGCGTCCAGGTCAGCCCGCAGTGGTTTGTCCCCGACCCGGAATTGGGTGGACCCGCCCGGGACCACCTGCCCGTCCGTTCCCGCCCGCTCAGCGCCGACGAGTTCAGCCGTCTTGCCAGTCAGTTGATGTCCATTCCCGACCACAACCGCCACCGCTTCGCCGTGCTCATGTGGACCGAAGAAGGCGTCCGGCCCGTGCTGTAATATTCCGCACTGGAGCCGATAAGAATTTCCGATTTGACGATATTTGGCTTTTGCTTTAGGATTACAAAAGAAGCTAAGTGGGCAGTTGTTCGCCCTTGCTTTATCTCCAAGCCGAGAGAAGTCTGCCTCTAGGAGGGAACAGATGACTCGAATACTCTTGCTCGGCTTCGATAAACTCTTGTGCGACGAGTTGGTGCGGGTGCTGTCCGAAATGCATCATGCCCCCTTGGCACAAGCATTTTCCGATGGTTGGATCGATCATGCCGCAGCGGACGTGGTTTTCTGCTCCGGCGACGACCCGCGTTTTCGGGACGCTCTTCGGGAAGTGAAACACAAAAAACCCGGTCTGCCCTTCGTGGTCGTCACCCGTCTGCCGGAGGTCAGCGCCTGGCTGGACGCCCTGGAAGCCGGGGCTTCCGATTATTGCGCGGCTCCCTTCGAACCGGTGCAGATGCGCTGGATCATGGATTCCACCGTGCCGCGTAAGCAGCGCGCCGCTGCCTAGACAAGCGGTTCGGGCACTTCATCTTGCAGGCTGGGTGTCGCCGTGTGCCACGCGGGAGACGGCGTGCACCAGTTTGCGGTACGGCAGTTCGTCGAAGCTCTCGACGGGCAGCCACTCGCCGTCGCGCCAACTGGAGTAATACCAGTGGGCCAGCAAGGCCAGCCGCTCCTGCCGCTCGATGCCGGATAGCCTGGGCGGCGCCCAGCCGGCGAACGTCTCCCTCAGCTTGTGGTCCAGAGAGACGGTTTTGCCCTCTTCCACTTCGAACCCCAGGCGGAGGGGATCGCGCCAGCATCCCTGGTGTACGGGCCAAAGCTCGACGGCGTTGGGCGCGGTGGAGGGGGTGACGGCCACCCCGTCCAGCCGCCCGATCTCCCGGGCCATCTCGTCGCGCTGCCGCAGAACTTCCTGCACCTTCTCCAGGCGCTTGTGCTGGCGAGCGGCCTCTTCAAAGCGCAGTTCCTCGCTCATCCGGTCGCGCGATTGGATAATGAAGTCCAGCAGGGAGCGCCCGTCGGTCCGAAGAAACTCCACGGCCCGCCCGACTTCGTGGCTGTATTCCTCCACGCCCACCACCTGCTGGCAGGGGCGCAGGCACATGCCCATCTCGCCGTACATGCAGCCGGGATGCTCGGGCGACGGCGCCAGATCCTCCTGGCAGCGCCGCACCTGGAATAGATCCAGGAATTGGGACTCGAACCGCTCGGCCGAAGCGCGCGTCCGGAACGGCCCGTAATAGAGCGCCGGCGCGCGTCCCAGGTGCGTGGTCACCTGGCTGCGCGGAAATTCGTTTTGCAGCAGGATCTTCACGTAGGGCGGCAGGCGCAGGTGCAGCAGGTCCGCATACGTGCGCGGGAAATGCAGGCGCGCCAGCTCGTAGAGGCGCGCGGCGGACTCGAGCGCCGAGCCGGTAAGCCAGTATTCGATGCGCCGCACTGTGTGGCGCAGATTCAAGAGCCGGGAAGGCTTTTCCCGCTCCTTCAGCAGGCGCAGCAGGCGCCGCCGCAGCAGGTTCGTCTTCGACAGGTAAGGCTCGCCCTGCCGGGGCCACAGCAGGAAGACCGCCGGAAGGTTGGGCGCTTGCTCCAGCGCCTCGTCCAAACCGGCCAGATCTTCAGCGACGTCGAGGATCACTTATTCGCTGGGCGCCTTGCTGTCAATCAACCGGCGGATGTCGGCCAGAAAGTCGTCCACCGGGCGGGCCCCCTGGTCTCCGTGCTTGCGGTTGCGCACCGCCACGGCGCCGCTTTGCGCTTCCCGATCCCCCACCACCAGCATGTAGGGGATCTTCTGTAGCTGCGCTTCGCGGATCTTCAGGTTAACCTTCTCGCTGCGATCGTCCACCGCCACCCGGACGCCGGCGGCGTCCAGCCGGTCCCGCACCTGCCGGGCGTAGTCCAGTTGCCGGTCGGTGATCGGCAGCACGATGGCCTGTACGGGCGCCAGCCACACCGGGAACACGCCAGCATAGTGCTCCAGCAGGATGCCGAAAAAGCGCTCCACCGAGCCGTACAGCGCGCGGTGCACCATGAGCGGCTGGTGGGCCTTGCCGTCCTCGGCGATGTACTCCAGTCCGAAGCGCCGCGGCAGCGTGAAATCGAACTGCACGGTGGAAAGCTGCCACAGCCGGCCGATGGCGTCCACCAGCTTGACGTCGATTTTAGGCCCGTAGAAGGCGGCTTCGTCCGGCATCACCTTCACCTTCAGATTCAGGCGGCTGGTGGCCTTGGCCAGCGCGTCCTCGGCCAGCTTCCACTGCTCCGGAGCGCCATCGTACTTGCCGCTGGCGCCGTTGTCCCAGGTGGAAAGCTCGGCCTCGTAATCCTCGAAGCCGAACGTGTGCAGCGTATCCACCGCGAATTCCAGGCAGCTCACGATCTCGTCTTCGATCTGTTCCGGCGCGCAGAAGATATGCGCGTCATCCTGGGTGAAGCCGCGGACCCGCAGCAGGCCGTGCATCACCCCGGAGCGTTCATAGCGGTAGACCGTCCCGAGCTCGCCCAGGCGCACGGGCAGGTCCCGGTAGCTGCGCTGCCGGTCCCGGTAGATCAGGATGTGGAAGGGACAGTTCATGGGCTTGAGCTGGTACTCCGCGTCGTCCAGCTCCATGCGCTTGAACATGTTCTCGCCGTAGAAATTATAGTGGCCGGAAGTCTTCCACAAATCGGCGCGGGCCACGTGCGGCGTATAGACCAGCGAGTAGCCGCGCCGCACGTACTGGTCGCGCATCCAATCCTCGATCTGCCGGCGCACCGTGCCGCCCTTGGGATGGAAGAAGATGAGGCCCGGACCCGCGAGGTCCTGGATGCTGAACAGGTCCAGCTCTTTGCCCAGCTTGCGGTGGTCGCGCTTCTTGGCTTCTTCCAGCTTTTGCAGGTACTGATCCAGCTCCTTCTGGGTGAAGAAGGCCGTGCCGTAAATGCGCTGCAACTGCTTGTTACGCTCGTCGCCTTTCCAGTAGGCGCCGGCGATGGAGAGCAGTTTGAAGGCCTTGATCTTGGAGGTGGAGGGCACGTGCGGGCCGCGGCAGAAGTCGATGAAATGCGGCCCCAGCGTGTATTCGGTGAAAGTGTCCCCGGCGCGCTCGTCGATCAGCTCGCATTTCATCCACGCATCGGCGTATTTGCGCAGGCCTTCTTCCTTGCTGGTGACCACCCGCTCGTAGGGCAGGTCCCGGTCGCGGATCTCCCGCATTTTCTGCTCGATTTGTTCCAGGTCCTCCGGCGTGAAGGCGGTGGGCCGGTCGAAGTCGTAGTAGAAGCCGTTTTCGATGGGCGGACCGATGCCCAGCTTGGTTTCGGGGAACAGTTCCAGCACGGCCGCCGCCAGCAGATGCGCGGCCGAGTGGCGATAGACTTCGAGCGCCTGGGGATCGTGGTTGGTGAGGATCTGCAAGGTCGCGTCGGTCTCGATGGGCCGCGTCAGGTCGTACAGCTCGCCGTTCACTTTGGCGACGAGGGCCTGATCGGCCAGGCGCGGGCTGATGGCCTTGGCGATATCGATGGGGCGACTTCCCGCCTCGACCGGCTGTTGGCTGCCGTCGGGCAGGGTAATTGCGATGCGCGGCATAGGGAAATTTCAGCGTAACATAATCAATTCACGCGAATTCGGGCTCTGCGAAAGGCGCCTTTGCGCCGGCCGGCTGGAAACCTGCGATATGATGAAAGTCAGCACATGACCGTCGCCAGTCAGCAGCCCGATGTTTCGGACGAAGCGGCACTCGTGTCCCAGGCCCGCGAGGGTGATGCCAAAGCTTTTGCCACGCTGGTCCGGCGTTACGAGGCCAAAATTTTCCGCCTCGCCCAGCACGTAACGCAGAACCGCGAGGACGCCGAGGATGTCCTCCAGGAGACCTTCCTCAAGGCGTACGAGCATCTGGACCAGTTCCAGGGAAATTCCAAGTTCTACACCTGGTTGGTGCGCATCGCCGTCAACCAGGCGTTGATGAAGCTGCGCAAACGCAAGACCGACAGATCCGTTTCGCTGGACGACACCATCGATACCGGCGAAGACACGGTGGCGCGCGAAATCGCCTCCTGGGACGAAAACCCCGAGCAGCGCTACTCGCGCGAGGAGATGAACCAGATTCTGACCGCGGCCATCGAGAGCCTGGCGCCGCCGTACCGCACGGTGTTTGTTCTGCGGGACGTGGACGAGCTTTCGACCGAAGAGACCGCCGAGGCGCTGGATCTCTCCATCCCCGCCGTCAAGAGCCGGCTGCTGCGTGCCCGCCTGCAATTGCGGGACAAGCTTACCCGCTACTTCAAGCGCAAGGGAGATGACGCCTTTGCTTACCTGTAAGCAATTTCTGGAAGAACTCAGCGACTATCTGGACGAGAACGCCGATCCCGAGGTCCGTGCCCGCCTGGAAAAGCACATCAGCGAGTGCCCCAATTGTTTCGTGATCTGCGACACCACCAAGAAGACCATCCGGGTTTATAAGGGGATGGACCCCTACCCCATTCCGAATGATGTGGAGTCGCGGTTGATGGCGGCCCTGGAAAAGAAAATGGCCGCCAAGGCGCATTAGTCCTCGCCGGCCCCTCCCGGCCCGCCGCTTACGCGTCCGATCCGGGCGAACGGCCGTACGTGCTATCCTCAGGGATAATCCCCGTTTTTCAGGTCTTGCCATGCGTGTATATCGGTATACGACTCCCCATGGGATCTCCGTCACCCGGACGGCATCCCGGGTCAATTACCGGAAAGGGCTGAAACACCTGCTGCGGGAACTGGACCAGCATCGCGGCGTGTACCTTTCCTCGGGTTACGAATACCCCGGCCGATATTCGCGCTGGGATATCGCGTCCACGCGCCCGCCTCTCGAGATTGTCTCCTACGACCGGCGCGTGGAGTTCCGCCCGCTCAACCTGCGCGGCGAGATGCTGAACCGCATCCTGCTGCCGGTGCTCGCAGGCCATCCGCACTGGGACGAGTTCCAGGCGCAGGGGGGACTGCTGCTCGGACGGCTGAAGCCTCTGCCCGCCCTGTTCCCGGAGGAGGAGCGCAGCAAGCAGCCGTCCGCCTTCTCCATCCTGCGGGCTTTGATCCACGAGTTCCAGGCGGAAGAGGATTCGCACCTGGCCCTCATCGGGGCTTTCGGCTACGACCTGTTGTTCCAGTTCGAGCCGATCCGGAAAAAACTGCCGCGCGCCGGGCACAAAGACCTGCACCTGTTTCTGTGCGACGACATCTTCCTGATGGACCGCAAGAAGGAGCAGATCGAGCGCTTCCAGTACGATTTCGACCGGGAAGACCTCTCCACCCTGGCCCTCGAACGGGGGGCCGAGGCGGTGCCGCCTCCGCCACAGCGCGAGCCCGGCCCCATCGTCAGCGACCACCGGCCGGAGGAGTACATGGCCGGCGTTGAGACGGTGCGCGAGGGCATGCGGCGCGGCGATTACTACGAAGTGGTGCTCCGGCAAACTTTCCGCACGGCCTATTCCGGGCCGCCTTCCGAACTGTTCGAGCGGGTGCAGCATGCCAGCCCCAGCCCCTACGAATTCCTGCTGCAATTGGGAGACGAGCAACTGGTGGGGGCTTCGCCGGAGATGTTCCTGCGCGTGGAGGGGCGGCGGGTGGAGACCTGTCCGATCGCGGGCACGGCCCAGCGGACGGGCGATCCGTTGCGCGACGCGGACAACATCCGCGAGTTGCTGAAGTCCACCAAGGAAGAGTCCGAGCTGACCATGTGCACCGACGTGGACCGCAACGACAAGTCGCGGGTCTGCGAGCCCGGATCGGTGCGCGTGATCGGGCGGCGGCTGATTGAATCCTACGCCGGCGTGTTTCACACCGTGGATCACGTGGAAGGCGCCCTCCAGGAAGGCTTCGATTCACTGGACGCCTTTCTGAGCCACATGTGGGCGGTGACCATCATCGGTGCGCCGAAGAAGGCCGCGGCGCAGGCGATTGAAAGTTTGGAAAAGGATGCCCGCGGCTGGTATGGCGGCGCGGTGGGCGTCATCATGCTGAACGGCGACCTCAATACCGGCATTCTGATCCGCACCACGCACCTGCGGGACGGCGTGGCGAGCTATGGCGCCGGGGCCACCCTGCTCTACGACTCGGTGCCGGAACTCGAAGAGCGGGAAACCAGGCTCAAGGCCACCAGTTTCTTCCGCGTGCTGGGCGTGGGCGAAGAGCGCGGCGCCGCCCGGGTCTCGGTCTACGAGCCCGAGGGCAGCGGCATCCGGCTGCTGCTGGTGGATAACGACGACTGCTTCATCCACACGCTGGCTAACTACGCGCGGCAGACCGGCGCGGAAGTGGTGACCTATCGCGCCGGATTTCCGGAGCAGCTATTGAGCCAGCTCATGCCGAACCTGATCCTGATCTCGCCCGGGCCAGGGCGTCCGGATGACTTCGCGGTTCCCGCGGTGGTGCGGCAGGCGGCGCGCCTCGGGATCCCGATCTTCGGCGTGTGTCTGGGGCTGCAAGGCGTGGTGGAAGCATTCGGCGGCGAACTGGGAGTGCTGGATTACCCCATGCACGGCAAGCCTTCGTGGGTGACGCACCACGGCGCGGGCGTGTTTCAGGGACTGCCCGAGCGTTTTCAGGTGGGGCGCTACCATTCGCTGTTCGCCCGCCGCGAGACGTTCCCTGCCTGCCTGGAGGTGACCGCCGAATCGGACGACGGCGTCATCATGGCGGTGCGCCACCGGCAACTGCCCGTCGAAGCCGTGCAGTTCCACCCCGAGTCGATTCTGACTTCAGCCGGCGATTGCGGCCTGATGCTGATGCGAAACGCCGTGAAGCTCGGGCGGCCGGCCCTGGTCTGAACCGCTTACCCTTCCTGGAGCCAGCGGGAGCGGTTCGCCCGCGCCAGCACGAACAGGAACAGGAACCCCGCCAGCAGTCCGGCCGAGGCGCCGACTCCGATCATCTCCGGCGCGGCCGAGTGCATCCACAACGTAAAGACCACGTTGCCCACCAGCGGGATAGCCGCGGCGAAGAGCGGCAACCACGGGCGGTCCAGCGCGAACAGCGACCGCGAGGTGAGCTCCAACAGGCTCCAGCCGATCAGGCTCGGCCCCAGCCCCAGGAAGACCGCCGATACCAGCCGCGTGGATTCCGCCGTGAAACTGCCGCGCTGGAAGAACAGCGCGATCACCGGCTCGCGGAAGACCAGGGCGAAGGCGCACCCTCCCACCGCCGCCAGGGCTGCCAGCGCGATGGTCCGGTCAATCAGGTGGAAGGCCTCGCGGAGCCGGAACTGGCTGCGCAGCCGGGCGATTTCCGGCAGCAGCGAATTGGACATCGGGCTCACCAGGAAAGCCAGCGGCACGCCCACCCCGCGCATGCAGTAATCCAGGGCTGCCGCCATGCCCGGACCCACCTGCGTGGCATAGGCCCGGGTGAAGGTAATGTTCAGCGCCAGGCTCACGGCGTAGATGACGATGGTCGCCGGCCTGGTCAGCAGGTCTCGCCAGTGCAGCTCGCACTCGGAAAGGTCCCCGCCGCGCAAACTGGAACGCGAAGCGATCCAAACCACCAGCAACTGCGCCCAGGCGCCCACCGAGTAGCCGATGGCAAATCCGTAGATCCCTAGAACGCTCCACAGGCTGAGCGCCCCCGCCACGGTAAACAGGTTCAAGGATGCCTGGTAGAAGGCCGATGGCGCAAAACGCCGGTCGGTGTAAAGCAGGGCGGAGTGGATCGCCGCCATTCCGGCCGCCAGCGTGGAGAGCGAAAGGATACGCAGGATGTTGACGGATTTGCTGTAATAAGCCGGATCCAGCCCCGGCGCGAGCACCCTGGTCAGCCAGGGCGCGAGCGCCGCTACCGCCAGAGCCAGCGCCGCAAAAACGAACGCGAAGGCGCGGTTCAATTTGTGGAACAGCGCCGTCCGCTCCGCGCCCGCCCGCGCCGTCAGCATGGGCACGAATGCAAACACCATGCTGTTGATCAGCACCACGTTCAGGGCATCCACCGGCCCGATGGCGACGGCCAGCGAATCGGCCCGGCGGTGCGTGCCCAGCAGATATGCTGTCAATGCCACGCGCGCGAAACCCAGGATGTTGCCGGTGATGATGCCGGCACCGATGGTTAGGCCGCCGCGCACGAGCGGGCTTTCCACCGCACGGGTGCGGACGCGCTCGGGCGCCGCGGTTGGTGATGGTGGATGCGTGCTCAGTCGGTCCTCAATCACGCGCCGGCCGCCCCTCGCGCCGGCATTGGCAAAGCCGCGGCCCGGCTAGGCGCCTCTCGCCGTGGCGGTATTGACCGCCGCCAGGGCCGCATCGTAATTCGGAAAATCCGCCACTTCTTTCACATATTCCACGTAACGGATTTTGTTTTCCTGGTCCAGCACGAAAATCGCCCGGCTCTCGATGCGGAGCTCCTTGATGAGCGTCCCGTAGTTCGCCCCGAACGACCCGTCCCGATGATCCGAGAGCATCTTGACCTTGTCCACTCCGAACGCCCCGCACCAGCGCTTCTGCGCGAAGGGGAGATCCATGCTCACCGTCAGAATATCCACGTTGGGCAGCTTGGCGGCTTCTTCATTGAAGCGCTTGGTCTGCGCGTCGCAAACCGGTGTGTCCAACGAGGGCACCACGCTGATGATCCTCACGTTGCGGCCCGTGTCGGCCAGGGTGACGGTCTTCAGGCCGTTGTCCACCAGGGTGAAATCCGGCGCCGCGTCTCCCGGCTTGAGTTCCGGGCCAATCAGGGTGAGGGGATTCCCCCGAAGAGTCGTTGCTCCTGCTCTTTCCATGTTTGTCTCCTGTAATGGTGCTGGTGAAATTTCTATTGTAACAACTCGCCAAACTTTTCCGGATTATTTGCGGGCAGCTTGCAAGTGTAATCCTCGCAGACATATGCGGTGGCTTTGCCGTCCAGCGCGCGCATGGTATCCACCACCGGCAGCCACCCGGCAAACAGGCGCCGGGACGGCTCGCCGTCCACCAGGAGCACAATGCGCTCCGGCACGAAGCGCCCGTTCAGTTGCCCCAGGAGCGCGCGGGTATCGGCCGCCTCCCTGGCGCCCACCAGAATGATCTGCCTGGGCTTGGAGAGATAGAAGGCCAGGGCCACGAGCATCTGCGGCACCCCTACCGGCGCGTGCTGGATGCGGGAGGCGAAAGCGCCCAGGGCTTTTTCGGCGGATTCCCGCAAATCCGCCCGCCCGGTGATCTGCGCCAGGCGCAGCAGGTTCAGAACAGCGATGGAGTTGCCCGAGGGCTCCGCCCCGTCGTAGTCCTCCTTGATGCGCAGAATCAGGTCGGGGTCGTCCGCGCGGGAGCTGAAAAAGGCCCCCTGGACCCGGTCCTCGAACAGGTCGCGGGCCTGTTCCATGAGGCGCAAGGCCAGCCGCAGGTGTTCCGGCTCGAACTCGGCTTCGTAGAGATCCAGCAGCGCTTGCGCGAAAAACGCGTAGTCGTCCAGGAAACCGGGGATGGCCGCCTCCCCCTGGCGATACCGGCGCAGCAGCATGCCGGTTTCCGCCTGATACATGCGGCTCGCCAGGAAGTTCGCCGCGCGCCGGGCGGCCTCCAGGTACCGGGGCTCGCGCAGGATGGCGCCGCCCTTGGCCAAGGCCGAAATCATCAGGCCGTTCCAGGCCGTGAGCACCTTGTCGTCCAGGTGCGGGCGTACGCGCCGGCTGCGCGCCGCCAGCAGCTTCTGCTCGGCCAGCGCCAGGCCCGCGCGCACCTCCTCCAGCGGCCTTTGGAAATGCCGCGCCGTCTCTTCGGCCGAATGCGCCTGGTAAAGAATGTTCCTGCCGGCAAACTCGTGGTGAGGGTCTTCCTGTACGTTGCCGTGCTCTTCGACGCCGTAGCGGTAGCAGAACCATTCGGCCGCCGGCACTCCGGCCGCGATCTCGACTTCGCTCTGCTTCCAGATGTAGAACGCGCCCTCCCCTTTCACGGTGGGCTGCGCCGGGTCGATGACGCTGTCCGCGTCCTCGGCCGAGTAGAACCCGCCGTCGGGGTCCAGCATGTCGCGCAAGACGTAGTCGAAGATCCGCCGCGCCGTCTCCGCGTAACCCTGATCGCCGGTAATCTGGAAGGCTTCCAGGTAGGAGGTTGCCAGTTGTGCCTGGTCGTACAGCATCTTTTCGAAGTGCGGGACGAACCAGCGCCGGTCCACCGAATAACGGTGAAATCCGCCTCCGAGCTGATCGTGCATCCCGCCCTTGGCCATCTCCCGGAGGGTGGCTAGCACCATCTCCAGCGCCTCGGGATTTCCGGTGCGGGCGTGAAAACGCAGCAGAAAATTCAGGGCCACCGGGCGCGGAAACTTGGGAGCTTCGCTGAAGCCTGCGTGTTCGGTGTCGAAGGTGCGGCGGAACACCTGGAATCCGTTGTCCAGCGCCACCGGATCCAGGCCCAGCAGCGCCGCCCCGCCCGAGGGCTCCACTTCCATCTGCTTTCGCAACTGCGCGATGATGTCGGCGCTGGATTCCAGGATTCTCGCCTGCTGCTGTTCCCAGGCCTCGTGAATCCGCTCCAGCATCTGGGGGAACCCGGCCCGCCCGTAGCGGTCTTCCGGCGGGAAATAGGTGCCGCCGAAAAACGGCTTCAGGTCCGGAGTGAGCCAGACCGACATGGGCCACCCGCCGCCCCCGGTGGTGACCTGCACGAAGGTCATGTAGACGCGGTCCACGTCCGGCCGCTCTTCCCGGTCCACTTTGATGGACACGAAATGGCGGTTGAGAATGCCGGCAATTTGTTCATTTTCAAAGGATTCCCGCTCCATCACGTGGCACCAGTGGCAGGTGGAATAGCCGATGGAAAGGAAAACCGGCTTGTTCTCCCGGCGGGCCTTGTCGAACGCCTCCGGTCCCCAGGGGTACCAGTCCACCGGGTTGTGGGCGTGTTGCAGCAGGTAGGGGCTTTTTTCTTTCGCGAGATGATTCGTGTGCATGAATCAGGTGCTTCCGAGCCGCGGCCGGCCGCGGGAGCGGTGCTTTGCCCCACGGGCTGCTTTCAGGCGGTCATGCTCACCGGCGCCTGCGGCAGATAATGCTCCTCTTTGAGATGCTCCAGGACCGCGCGTAGCTTCTGCCGCGCTGCCTCCGGCATGGGGCCTACCGGCCGCCGGCAGGGGCCGGCCGGGAAACCTGCCATCGCCATGGCCTCTTTGACCACCGACGGGAAGGTGTGCAGCGCAAAGGACTGCCGCAGCGGGTCCACAAGCGCCTGCAGCCGCGCGGCCTCCTCCAGATTTCCGGCCCGGAAGGCGCGGTGCAGATCCACAAACAGCCGCGGCGACACGTTGGCGCATGCCGTGACAGCTCCCGCCACGCCCAGTTTGAGCGCCGGCAGGATCATGTGATCCCGCCCGATGAACACCGCGAACGGGCGATCCCCGCCCAGCCGCACGACTTCCGGAACCCGCTCCAGGTTGCCCGTCGAGTCCTTCAACCCCACAAAATTCGGGCACGCCGCCGCGATACGCCCCAGTGCGGCGGTGCTCAGTTCCACGCCCGTGCGTTCCGGAATGTTGTAGGCCAGAACCGGGATGCTCACCGCCCGGCACACCTCCGTATAATGCTCCACCAGTTCATCCTCGGTCGGATGCACGTAGTAGGGCGTAATGACCACGGCGTAGTCGATGCCTTCCTCCTGGGCCAGTTGCGCGAGGCGCACCGTCTGCCGAGTGGTGACCGCCCCGACGTTGCCATAGACCGGCACGCGGCCGGCTACGTGCTGGCGGCAAAAGCGCAGCGCGACCACGCGCTCTTCCTCGTCCAGGGAGAAGAACTCGCCCTGGCCGCCGCAAACCAGCAGGCCGTCCACCTCGCTGGCGATCATGAGATCGATGATGTTTTGCCAGGCAGAGAAGTCGATCCGCTCATCCTGGCGAAACGGCGTCACCAGGGCGGGGACGATCCCCTGAGGAACATGCTTTGGCACGCCCTTATCTTAGCTCCGTGCAAGCTGCGCCGCCGGGGGGGTTCGTTTACACCAGAACGGTAAACGTGGTTTCGGTGCGGGTGACGGGGCGGTAGAGCGTGTCGCGCTCCACCGGTTCGCGGCCGGCCTTGCGGATCAGCCGCAGGAGCTCGCTGCGGCGCAGGGATTGCGAGGTGGTGGCGCCGGCGTCGTGGTAGATCTTCTCCTCCACCACCGTGCCGTCGATGTCATCGGCGCCGAAGCGCAGCGCGATCTGCGCAATCCGCGGCGTCATCATGATCCAGTAAGCCTTGATGTGCGGGATATTGTCGAGCAGCAGCCGCGCTACGGCGATGTTCCGAATATCCAGGAAGCCGGTGGTCTTGGGGATGTGCTGGAGGGGCGTGTTATCCGGATGGAACGCCAGCGGAATATACGTGACGAAGCCGCCGGTTTCATCCTGCAGGGCGCGCAGCTTGAGGAGGTGATCCACGCGGTCTGCGTCGTTCTCGATGTGCCCGTAGAGCATGGTGCAGTTGGAGCGCAGCCCCAGCTCGTGCGCCGTGCGCGCGGTCTCCAGCCATTGCTCGCCGGTGATTTTGTGATCGCAGATGATGCGCCGCACGCGTTCGGAGAAGATCTCCGCGCCGCCGCCGGGCAGCGAATCCATGCCCGCGTCGCGCAGCCGGATAAGCACTTCCCGGACCGGCAGCCTGGAGCGCTGCGCCAGGTACCCGACCTCCACCATGGTGAAGGCCTTCAGGTGCACCTGCGGGAAGCGCTCCTTGAGCCCGCGCAGCATCTGGCAATACCAGTCCAGGGTCAGTTCCGGATGCAGCCCCCCGACGATGTGAAACTCGGTGACCGCCTCGCTCCAGCCTTCGCCGGCGCGGTGCCAGACTTCCTCGAGCGACATGGTGTAGGCCCGCGGGTCGCGCACGCGTTTGCCGAACGCGCAGAGGCGGCAACTGGCCACGCAGACGTCGGTGGGGTTGATGTGGCGGTTGACGTTGAAGTAGGTGACCGAGCCGTGCAAGCGCTCCCGCACGATGTTGGCCATGTAGCCAACCGCCAGAATGTCCGGCGTCTGGAACAGGGTCAAACCGTCCTGGCAGGACAGGCGCCCGCCGGACTGAACCTTTTCCAGAATCGGCCGCAGCCGCGAATCTTCGATGACGACTTGCATAAACTCAGGCACCCGGGTGGAGCAGGAGGACATCCGCCGCCCAGAACAAGAAGAATAACACGCTCACGTAACCGTTCATGGTGAAGAAGGCGGCATCTACGCGCGAGAGGTCGTGCGGCTTCACCAGGCGATGTTCGTAGATCAGCAGGATGGCGATGGCGGCTACTCCGGCCAGGCTCAGCGCTCCCAGCCGCAGCGTGTACACCAGAATCAGCAGGCAAGCCACCATGAGCAGGTGCAGCAGTTGCGCCACCCGCAGCGCGCGGGCGATCCCCAGGCGGCGGGGAATGCTGAACAGGCCTTCGTCCACGTCGAACTCGTAGTCCTGGCACGAATAGATCACGTCGAACCCCGCGGTCCAGAAGGTCACGGCGGCGGTCAGCCACAGGATGCGGGGATCCAGCGACCCGCGGATGGCGATCCAGGCGGCCGCCGGGGCGATCCCCAGGGAGAAGCCCAGAATCAGGTGGGAAAACGACGTAAAGCGCTTGGTGTAGGAGTAGGCGAGCACCACGCCCAGGGCCGCGGGCGCCAGGTGGAAGCACAGCGGATTGAGGAACTTGGCCGCCAGCAGAAAGACCAGCGTGGCGGCCGCCACGAATCCCCAGGCAAAGCCCTCCGAAAGCAGTCCGGCCGGCAGGTGGCGCCGGCGGGTGCGTGGATTGCGGGCATCGATTTCGCGGTCCACCAGGCGGTTAAAGGACATGGCTGCGGAGCGCGCCGCCACCATGGCGACCACGATCAGGAGGAACTTGCGCCCCAGGTTATGGACCTCCGGCCCTCCTTCGCGGATGGCCAGCAGGGCGCCGGTCAGCGCGAAAGGCAGCGCGAACACCGAGTGCTCGAACTTGATCATCTCCAGTGTGAGCCGGAACCGTTTCCAGAACATACGCTCAGACACGGCGCGCCGCGCCGCTCGCCCTCGGAATGTGCGGAGGAATGGCGAAAAACGTTACCATTTTATCAGCATGCGGAATCCCTGGCTGGGCTGTCTGCTCGGCTGCCTGCTGCTTCCGGCGGCCGGCTGCGGGCCCAAGACGGTAGGTCTCGACGAGTTTGAAAAGAAGGAAATCACCCTTCCGGGCGGGCAGATCGTGCGTGCCGAGGTCATGATCAAAGCCTTCGACATGCAGCGCGGCATGATGTTCCGTGACGCGCTCCCCCGGGGCCAAGGCATGTTGTTCGTGCATGAAAAATCCGGTCCGTACGCCTATTGGATGTACCAGGTGAAAATTCCGCTGGACATCATTTGGATGGACGCGAACCGCCGCATCGTGGAGATTTCCGCCAACACGCCGCCGTGCCAGACCAAAGCCAGCCTTTGCCCGACCTACGGGGGCCACCAGAACGCGCTCTTCGTGCTCGAATTGGGGGGCGGCGAAGCGCAGCGCTACGGACTCCGCGTGGGGGATACGCTAGCCTTTTGATACGCTGGGTTTCATGAACGAGCAGCAACTCCGGTCATTATTCGAGCAGGTACGGAACGGCGCCGTGGATGTGGATGCCGCGCTCCAGCGCATGCGGCACATGCCTTTCGAAGACCTGGGGTTTGCCAAGGTAGACCATCACCGGGCCCTGCGGCACGGCATGCCCGAGGTGATTTTCGCCCAGGGCAAGACCCCGGAACAAGTCGTGGCCATCGCGGAGCGGATCCTGGAAAAATCGCCCAACGTGCTGATCACGCGCGCGGACAAAGCCACCGCGGCGGCGGTCGCGGAAAAGCTGCCGCAGGGGGAGTACTTCCCCCTTTCCTGCGCCATCCGCTTCTGGCGCGATAAGACGGTGATGGGCAAGGGCAAAATCGCGGTGGTTTGCGCCGGCACGAGCGACATGCCCGTGGCCGAGGAGGCGCAGGTCACCGCCGAGGTCATGGGTAACCAAGTGGAGGCCATCCACGACATTGGCGTGGCCGGCATTCACCGCCTGATGAACAACCGCGTACGGCTGGTGGAAGCGCGGGTGATCGTGGTGTGCGCGGGCATGGAAGGGGCGCTGCCCAGCGCCGTGGGCGGCCTGGTTTCCTGCCCCGTGATCGCGGTGCCCACCAGCGTGGGCTACGGCGCCAGCTTTCACGGCCTGGCCGCGCTGCTGGGCATGCTGAACAGTTGCGCCAGCAACGTGACGGTAGTGAACATCGACAACGGCTTCGGCGCCGGGTACGTGGCCAGCCTGATCAACCGGCTTTAACCCGAGAGGCTCACACTCCCGGGGGGCGGCGTTTGTGCCAGTCAGTGCGGCTCTGGAATTCCCGTCCCAAGGTCAGCAGCAGGTTCTCGGTGTAGGGTCTGCCCACCAGTTGGATGCCCAACGGCATACCCCCGCCGAAACCGCAGGGCAGCGCGAGGGCCGGCAGTCCCGCCAGGTTCCCGGCCGTAGTGAGCAACCGCAGCCCCGGGTCTTTCGGCGAGGGACGATCCAGATACCGCCGGTCCAGCGCTTCGGTGATTTTCGGCGCCGGCCCCCGCTGGTTGGGCGCCAGCAGCACGTCCACATCCAGGAAGAGCCGGGAAAGGGCTTCCTGAATCAGGCTGCGGATGCGCTGGGCTTTCAGATAGTCCTTCGCCTTGATTTCCAACCCCGCCTTCAGGGCGGCGATCTGTTTCTGGTCCGCCAGTTGGTCTACTTTGCCGCTTTCGACCAGGGGTTCGAACACGGCCGCGGCCTCGGCCGAGAGGATGGTGCTGACCACGGGCCCGTAAGGGAAATCCGGCAGGCGGGCTTCTACCAGCGCAGCCCGTCCGGAGCGGAAGACCGCCAGGGCCTCCTGGAACGCGGGCCGCGCCTCCGGGTCCGCCCATTCGGCGAAATCCACTGGGGCATACCCGATCTTGATCTCTTTCAAAGGGCGAGCGAATTGAGGGGTGTAATAGAAGCTCCTGCCTGCCGAGGCGGGGTCGCGGCGGTCGCCGCCGGAGATGGCCTGGAGCACCAGCCCGCAATCCTCCGCCGTGTGCGCCAGGGGCCCCAGTTTGTCCAGGCTCCAGGAGAGGGCCATGGCTCCGTAGCGGCTCACCAGCCCGTAGGTGGGGCGCAACCCCGTGACCCCGCAGAAAGCCGCGGGCGTGACGATGGAGCCGTTGGTCTCCGAACCGATGGCGAAGGGCACCAGCCCGGCGGCCACCGCAGCGCCGGAGCCGCTGGAGGATCCGCCGGCCCAGCGGGACGGGTCCCAGGGGTTCAGTCCCGGCCCGGTGGCGGACGCCGCCGCGTAGCGGTACGCCGGACCGCCCGCCAGCTCCACCATGGCCAGTTTGCCGAGGAGCACGGCCGCGGCTTTGTCCAGTTTCTCGATCACCGCGGCGCGGTAGTCGAAAACCTGGCCCGCATAGGGCGCCGCCCCCCAGGCCGTCGGTCCTCCGGGACAGGCCAGCAGGTCCTTGGCTCCGTACGGGATGCCCTGGAGCGGACCACGCCGGCGCTCCCGTTTGAGGTCGTCATCGACTTCTTTGGCGCGGCGAATGGCCCGCTCCGTGAGCGGCAGCGCGAGCGCATGGAAGCGCGGCCCCAAGCGCTCCAGGCGGGCCGAAAAGGCGCGCGCCAACTCCAGCGCGGAGACTTCCTTTGCCCGCAGCCTGGCCTGCAATTCGACGATCGTGGAGAAGAAAAGATCGGGGTCCGGTTCCGCCATGACGGTCTCAGGCTTTGAAATGGCAGGCCGGCTCGGCGGCGACCGGAAGGGGATACTGCGCCAGCGCCTCCGTATTTTGCCGGACCTGCTCGCGCGCGGCCTGCAACTCTTCTTCCGGCGTTCGCGGAAGAGGCGGGGGCGCCTGTGCCAGGGCGGCCGCGGAACCCACGAGCGCGCCAGCGAGTTTTCGTCGCGTGACCAGCATGGTTCAGGCTTTGTGCTCGAGCGCCTCCAGCGCGGCCTTCTCCATCAGCGGGCGCGGCGCGCTTTCGCCGGTCCAGAGTTCGAACTGCCGGATGGCCTGCTCGATGAACATATCCAGCCCCGGAATCACTTCCTTGCCCTGCTCCCGGGCGCGCCGCAGGAGTTCCGTTTCGAGCGGGTTGTACACCATGTCGAAGACGATGTCGCCGGGTATGCTGCCGTTGAAGAAGCACTCGTTCACGTGGGGGAACATTCCCAGCGGCGTGGCGTGCACCACGGCATCAAAGTGCCGGGTCCCCATCTGCTCGCGCAGGAGCGGTTCCGCGCCGCAAATCTTGGCCAGGGCGCGTACCCGGTCGGGATTGCGCCCCACCAGGGAGACCCTGGCGCCGGCGTCGGCCAAAGCGCAGGCAGCCCCACGTGCGGCGCCGCCATTCCCAACGATGAGCACGCTGGAGTTGCGCACGCGCAGCCGGCGCGCCAGCGGATCGGTGACTCCCGGCGCGTCCGTGTTGGTCCCGCGCCATTTGCCGCCCTTCCGCCAGACCGTGTTGACGGCCCCGATCCGGCGCGCCAGAGGATCCACGAAATCCAGGTAGCGAATAATCTTCTGCTTGTGCGGAATGGTGACGCTGAATCCGGAGACCGGCAGCCGCTCGGCCAGAGTGAAGAAATCCCGCAAGTGGACCGGCGAGACCAGGAAGGGCAGATATACGGCGTCCAGCCGCCGCGACTGAAAGGCGCGGTTGTGCACCACGGGGGAGACGGAGTGGCGCACCGGGTCGGCGATCACGCCGTAAATGCGCGTGTCTCGGGAGAGCTTCTCCACGCGGTAAAGATGCCGCAACAGCCGCGCGCTCACCTGCCCGGCCGCTGTGCCTTCGGCCGAAGAAGGCGCCGCGTACGTGTAGAGGCCTCCGAACGCCGGAGAAAGCACGCGGCACGGAAAGCCCAGCTCGCCCATGGCCAGGACGATCAGCGGGGTGCGGGGATGGGATCTGGCGAGCGCCAGCACGCGGCCGAAATCGGAGGGCTTGCGGGCCGTGCTCACTACCTTGTAAGCGTCCGCCGGAATCCGGGTCATGCGGTTCAGAACGACGTCCAACTGGGGAGTGGCCTCGTAGTTGTGGTACGAAATGATGAGCTGTGCCCGGCCGCGCAGCACGCTCAGCTTCTCGCCGGCGGCCTCCGCGCTTTCGATCTCCACGTCCACGGCGCGGGCGCCGTGCTGAATGGCCAGGTCGAGGATACGGATCTGCTCTTCGATGCTGCCGTTGAATTTCCCGTAGTTCTGGTGGCGGCGGCAAGTCGCCAGGATGATGCACTCGGGATGCTGCGCGAGAAAGTCCCGAATCGCTTCCGCGCCGCGCTCGGGACGGTCCAGGTAATCCAGGCGGAATTCCAGGAAAGACTCTCCGGCATCCGCCTCCCCGCGGGCGTGCTCCAGGAGCTGTCGGACGTCCGGAAGGCCCAGCGCAATGCAGATGCGCGGAAATGCCCGTTTCTGAACCATACCAATAAGGCTCTCTAGGATAACACGCGGTTCGGGCGAACCGGTCAGGTGACTGTTGCGCCCCCCAGTTCGCGGGGCGGAACTGCCTGATTTTGAACGAGTTGTGCTTTCCATGCGTCGAGGATGGTAGCCGTTGCCGTGGCTCCGAAGCGGGAGCAACCGGCCTGATATACCTCTATGGCCTTTTCGAGCGTGCGCACTCCTCCAGCAGCCTTCACCCCGATTCGCTCCGGCAGGTGTGCGCGCATCAGCTTGAGATCGGCGAGCGTATATCCACCCGGCGCAAAGCCCGTGGATGTCTTGGCGAAATCGACGCCGGCGCGGTCCGCAATCCGGCAGGCAATTATTTTCAATTCGTCGGTGAGGTAAACATTCTCAAAAATGACCTTGAGCAAAGCGCCTTCCTTGTGACACGTGTCGGCCATTTGGAGCAATTCCATTTCCACGTGTTGGAAGTGCCGCGAGAGGAGTTGGGAGTAGTTGAGGACCATGTCGATTTCCCGGGCCCCCCGGCGGAGCACATCGCGCGCCTCATAGAGTTTGACCGCGGTAGTGCTGGTGCCGTGGGGAAAGCCGGCCACGCTGCCGACCTTGACGTTGGCGCCGGCGAGCACGCGCACGGCGGTCTCCACGTCGCAAGGCCGCACGCTGACGGTGGCCACCTGATAGCGCGCCGCCAGTTCGCAGCCCGCGATCACCTGGTCCTCGGTGAGTTCAGGCCGCACCAGCGAGTGGTCGATCATCCGGGCCAGATCTTCATAGGTGCTCAGTGGCGGTCTGGCCGGGCCCCCGTTCGGATCCATAGCGTCCCCCAATTACGCAGTTGTGTGCGTACGTTCTTGGCGCCGGCAAACCAATCTTCGTGGTGAAAATGACCGAAGTTGCCAGCGCCTTTTTCCTTCTCGTCCAGGTCGCCCAAGGCGATGTTCAGTCCCATCGGACGGTCGCCCATGGCGGTGGAGTAGAACTTGCCCGGGGCAACCTCCAGGCAGGGATCGAAGCTGACGGCCCATTCGATAATATAGCCCCGTCCGCCGGGCTTCACCTTCGCCACGGCTTCCTGCGCCCCGCTGAAGATCCATTTCTGGTACGTGTCCCAGGCCCGCTGGCTGCGGCGCGGCTCCCCCTCGAGCAGGCCGCCATGCCCCACCCCGCCCGTGCGGGACTTAGTGAGGTTGCAAACCATTTGCCAGGAAAACCCGTTCCCGGCGGCCTCTTCGGCGCCGGTCCAATGATTCGTGGCGTTGATCAGCAACTCCATTTCGTCGCCGAACCAGGGGAACCCAGCCCGGCTGAGCTCATGCGCTTTGGGGTTTTCGTCCGGCAGCCAGCGCGGCGTATCGATGCCGTAGAGCACGTCGTCGGTGACGTCAAAGGCGAAATACAGCCGCTTGCCGTCGTGCTTGACATAGCCGTGCAGCGAGAGGTCCCGCGGGTCCGTGGTGGGCGAAAACTGTGGAATCCAGTCCGAGACGCCGGTAAATTCGGTAGCGTCGGACCACTCCCCGGCAGAAATTACACCATCCAGGATGGGTGTGCGCCCCCGATAGGCTTGCAGCGTTCGGGGGAACTCGCCTGCCCGGAGGAGAGAGGCGCAAGCGATCAGGCAGACGAGCAGAAAACGCATAGCAGAACAGGCGGCGAACGCCTATTCTACCGCTTTCTCGACTTGGCGGATCGGGCGGCGGGGGCGGTGCAACTCAGGCCCACCGCCTTGACCTGATTGCACGCCTTTTCAGAGAGATTGCTGGAGGGAAACTTCCTGATCAATTCGCGCAGTTCCTGGGCCCCCTTCGTGCGCTGGCCCATCTTCATGAGCGTGATGCCCTTCATGTACATGGCATCCGCGGTCTTGTTGTTATCGGGGTACTTTTCCAATACAGTGTCAAATTCCTGGATGGCCGAATCGTAGTCGCCCTGCTGGTAGTGAATCTCGCCGATGTAGAACTGGGCATTGGGCGCCAGATCCGTGTTGCCGTAGTACTTGAGGTAATCGCTGAACTCCTGGAGGGCCAGTTGGGGCTTTCCCCCACTGCGGTCCCGCATGGCGTTGGCGTACAGGGTTTCGGCGGGAATGGGCGGGGCGCCTCCCGCTGCCGCGGCGTCGCCGCCGGGGGGCGGAGGCGCGGCGGGGGTCTGCATGGTCTTCATCGCGTTGCTCAGGTCGATGATCTGCTGCTGAAGCTTGCCCATTCGCGCAGACACGTCGGCCACAGAGTCACGCAGAGACTGGAAATCGGTGGTCATCTGATCGATCTTGAGCCCCACCCCGGCCACCGGAGCCACGACACTTTTCTCCTGGTCCTTCAAGTTTTGCCGGATCCCGCTTTCGAGCACGGCAACCGAGGTATTGGCCTTGTTGGCGGCGTCCAGAGCTTGCTGGACCAGCACCGTGAGGGCCGACAGCTTCTCGTCCTGAGACCGCTGCAGATTGCGCAGTTGATCCTGGATTTGCGCCACATCCCGTTGCAGCTCAATGATTTCCTTGCTGGCCGCGAAGAGGTGACCAGCCGAGAAGAGAACCGCCGGGAGGAGCAATCGCCGGAAAGTCATAGGGCTATCCTCTCAAGCGTGCGAGGGCAGGCGAATCCGTCGCCGGCCACCTGCCCTTCACGCAACGCTCTACTTCGATTTTACTGCCCGGGCGCGAAGTGAACGTGCCGGTTCTTCTGCCAGCACTCTTCGGTCTTTTCGGTGCAGACCGGGCGTTCCTTGCCGTAGCTAATGGTCTTAAGCCGGTCGCCCGAGACCCCCAGTTGGGTCAGGAAGTCCTTGACGGCCGTGGAGCGCCGGTCACCCAGGGCCAGGTTGTACTCCGCCGAACCGCGCTCGTCGCAGTTTCCTTCGAGCATGATAGTGGCATCCGGGAAATCCGCGAGAATGCTCTTCAGCGTGTCGGCATCCCTGGTCAGAACGTCACGGCAGTCGGGCCGGATATCGTTCTTGTCGAAATCGAAGTAGCAATCCTGCACGGCGGCCAGGCGGTCGGCCAGCGAGGGCTTCGCAGCCGGCGGCGGCGCGGGCGGCGGCGGCGCCGTGACGCTCACGGTCGCGGTCGCCTGAGCTTCCCCACCAGGCCCGGTGGCGGTCAGGGTGTAGGTCGTGGTGTCATTGGGCTGCACGCGGGTGCTGCCATTGGCCTGGACGCTCCCGATGCCCTGGTTGATGCTGATGTTGGTGGCGTGCTCCACGGACCAACGCAGCGTAGAAGACTGTCCGCGCTCGATCGAACTCGGCTCGGCGCTGAATTGCACGATCATCGGCTTTGCCGGCGGTGGAGCGGGTTTTTCCGCGGGCGGTGGCGGCGGTGGCGGCGGTGGCGGAACTTTCTTCTTGCAACCGGCCGCAAACAACGCCAGAAGGATTCCAATCCAGATGACACTGATCTGCCGTTTTCTCAACATGAACTTCGCCTCCTGAAATTCTGCTTCCTTCAAATTTACCTGCCCCATACGGGGGTCTCATTGTTCCCTTTTGTAGTCAGCTGCCGCAGTTGGGTGCCGTCTGCCAGCATGGTCCAGATCTGCCTTGAGCCGCTACGGTTGGACATGAAGACAAGATGCCGTCCATCCGGCGCCCACGTGGGATTCTCGTTGCGCCCCGCCCCATGAGTCAACTGTGTGACACTTCGGGTCGCTACGTCCATTAAGAAGAGATTAAAATTGCCGGGCTCGTATCCGCGAGTCCAAGAAAAGGCGATGATCTGTCCGTCCGGATGCCAGGATGGATTGGTGGCCTGGCCTTCGCCCGTGGTGAGGCGCTCTACGTTCACTCCATCCAGATTCATGCGGTAAATCTGCTCCGGTTCCGGGCCGCCGACATACACGAGATCGGTCCCGGTCTTCGGGTTCACCTTGGGTTCAACCTCGATCGTTCGCGTCGAGGAAATCCGCCGCAGGTTGCCGCCATCCAGGTCGGCGATGTAGATCTGAGCCCATCCGCTCAACGTGGAGGAAAACACGATGTGTTTGCCGTCCGGCGTAAAGTCGGGAGTGGCGTTCATCGACGCCCGCTGATTGTAAAACCGCAGGGGCCGCCCTGTCTCTACCGAGAAGATAAATATAGCAGGATAAACCTTCACAAAGCTAGTAAAGGCTACTTTGCTCCCATCCGGCGAAACGGCCGGCATGATGGTGATGGAGTTGTACTGGGTGATGCGCTTCTGGTTCGAGCCATCCGCCTCCATGGACCAGACTTCCTTGTGGCCCGTGCGGTCAGATACAAAATAGATCTTGCTGCCCAGCAGGGCCTTACCGCCGAGTTGAGTAATGATGTCGGCGGCGAACTCATGGGCGATTTTTTTTGCGCCGGCCTCGTCCACCGAGCCGAAGTAGCGCTTGCCGAACACCTGGGCGCTGGCCACGTTGCTCTGGCCGACGTTCATCAGCCAGCCGTAAAGCACGAGTACATCATTCTGGACGGCAGTGTAGCCCATGGCCAGGTAGTTGGCCGAAACCGGCGGGGAGGACCAGTCCGAGAGCCACAGGCCTCCGCCGCTGGGCGGCTGCGGCAACTGCCCGCGACGCGAGCGCTCGGGAGGCCGCTGCGGCGGAGGCTCGCGGAAATCGCCCGGCTGCTGCGGCACCTGTAGCGGGTACATGCTCTTAGGAATCATCTTGAACAGCCCGGAGGACTCCAGATCGCTGAACAGCACCTCGTTGAAGGCGTTCATCAGCGGTTGGGCGTTGCCGCTGCCGCGGAAATCCGGAACCGCGATGCCCGGCTTCTCTCCCTGCGTCAACTTGATGATGACATCGCTCTGCTGCGCGGCCAAAACCAGCAGCGCCGCGCTCAATCCCAATACCAGCCAGAGGGCTCTTCTCATGTATCGTCCCGATTATCGTTTCAACTCGAACCAGAACTCGATGCGCGCCTCGCTGCCTTCAAAACCAGCGGGCAGCGGCGGAAAAGGGCTCGCATCATAGATGGCGCGCTGCGCCGAATAATCCAAAACCGAATTGCCGCTGCGCTGGGCCACCCGCACATCGCGCACCGATCCGTCGCGCAGGATGGCGAAGGTCACGATCACGGGCGGAGCGGTTTTGAGGCGCGCATCCACGTCGCCGGTATGCCAGTTCTCCGCGACCTTCTGTTTCAGCACAGCAACATAATTGCCAAACCGGTTGCCGAAAGGTGAGCCGATGCCCACGCCCACCCCGCCGGAGCCTGTCTGCCCGATCATGGGGGAAACCAACGCCTGCCCGGCGCGGCTGTAAAGCTGGTTGGGCTGGTCCGGCCGGTTGCGAAAATTTTCCCGGCCCGAGGCCATGTAGGTGGGCTTTTTCGGCGCCCGGCGGCTTTTGATCGGGATGGCGTCCGGCTCGGGCTCGGGCGTCTTCTCCTGGGCCTTGGCCTTGGGCGGCGGAGTGGGCACGTTGAATTCGCTGTCGTTGGCCACCGGATTGACCACGCCGGCGCGGGACGGCAGCGGCACCTTGCTCACCACGCTGATGGAAATGGAGCCCGGCCCGCCGGAATTCGGATCTCCCCAGTAGTCGCGCATGCGGTTACTGATCCACGAGGCCAGCAGCACGCTGACCAACAGGCCGGCATGCAGGGCCACGGAACCGAGGAGCGGCTTGGCTAGCTGTTCCGGCTGGTCCAGGATGTCGACGCGCTGCGACATGCCTCACCGCTTCTTGCCCGCCGTGTCTTCGGGCTGCGTGACCACATTGACGCCGAACCTGGCGGCGCCGAGCTCGCTCATCACCTGCACGGCCACGTCCCAGGGAGTCTGGCGGTCGGCGCGCAGGTAGACGGATTTCGCCCGGGGGAACTTTTGCTGGATGTCCGCGGGCAGGCTGTTGATGTTGGCCTGCCGGTCGTTCAAGTAAATATTCCCGTCCCTGGTGATGTTGATCACCGGCAGGTCCTGCGCGGTGTCCTGCACCTGGCGCACCTTGGGCACTTCCACCTCAATGCCGAATTCCATGACGTGCGCGGTGATCATGAAGATGATCAGCAGCACCAGCATCACGTCCACGAAGGGCGTGACGTTGATATCGGAAATCGCAGTGGAGCCGCGGCCGCGGCGGCGCCCGCCGGAAGTTCCGCCGTTGAACGAGATCGCCACGGATCAGTCTCCGAAACTTCTCTCCGCCATGTTCAGGAACTCGAGAGAGAAGTCGTCCATGCGCGCTCCGATTTCCCGGATCGCGTGACCAAAGTGGTTATAAAAGATCGCCGCGGGGATGGCCGCGAACAGGCCCACGGCGGTGGCCACCAGGGCATCCGAGATGCCGGGGCCGACGGCGCGCAGGCTGGTGGCGCCCTGCTGCCCGAGGTCCTGGAAGGCACGGATGATGCCCAGCACCGTGCCGAACAGGCCGATGAAGGGGCTGACCGAGGCGGTGGTGGCCAGCCAGTTCATGTTGCGCTCCAGCTTGGCGAGTTCCTCGCTCACTCCGAGCTGCAGCGAGCGCTCCAGCGCGATTTTGTTGCTGATGCCGCCCCGGGTCTTCACCTGGCGCGCCACTTCTTCATACCCGAAATCGAAGACCGCCACCAGCGGCGCCGGGCGGAATTGTTCGCTCGCCACCATGACCGCTTCGAGGCCGTTGGCTTTGCGGAAGGCGCGCAGAAACCGCGCATCGGCGCGGCGGGCGTCGCGCAGGGAGCCCATCTTCGAGAAGATGATGGTCCAGGAGAAAATGGAAAAACCCACCAGGAGCGCCAGAACGGCAAGCGCAAAGGGCCCGCTGCGGCCCACCATGTCCAAGATACTCGTTTGAAAGAGGAGCAGAGCGGGTGCTTGGATGATCAACACGTCTCCTAAACTAAAATCTATCATAATGACGCGTATTCGGAGCGCAAAGACGGTAGTGTCAAGGGTGCATTCGGCGCTCCCGCGGGGCGTGAGATCGTTTCCGGCGGGGGCACCACCGTGCGGCCGGCGCCGCGCCGCGAACCGCGTATAATCGGCACAGAATGCTGCTGGAGCTGCTGGTCGAAAACTACGCCGTGGTAGACCGCCTACGGATACGCTTTCATCCCGGGCTGAACCTGCTGACGGGAGAGACGGGCAGCGGCAAGTCCATTGTGGTGGACGCTCTGGGGCTTCTGTTCGGCGCCCGAGCCTCTTCCGAGATGATCCGCTCCGGCGAATCGCGGGCGCGCGTGGCGGGGATTTTCGATGTTCGGGACCACGCCGGCGTGCGGGCGCTCCTGGAACCGGCGGGCTTCACTCCGGAGGACGGCGAACTGCTGATCGAGCGCGAGATTCTGGCGGGCGGCAAGTCGCGCGCGTTCCTGGGCAGCCGGCCGGCGGCCGCGGCTCTGCTGCGCGACCTGGCCCCCTTATTGGGCGACATCCACGGGCAACACGACCAGCAACTTCTGTTTTCGGGTGAGGCGCAGCGCGAGATGCTGGACGCGTTCGCTGAAGGCGGCGAGGCGCTCGCGCGGCTGGGAGGCACCTTCCAACGCTGGCGCGCCGCCGACGCGGAGCTCGACCAGTTGGAGCGCACCGAGCAGGAGAAGCTGCGCCTGCTGGACCTGTGGGAGTTTCAGCGGCGGGAAATCGAAAGCGCCCAACCGCGGGCAGGCGAGGACGCCGCGCTCGAAAACGAGCGGCGCGTGCTGCAAAATTTGGGTCGCTTGCAGGAGAGCGCCGGAACGGCCTACGCGGCGCTGTACGATTCGCCGGAGTCGGCGCTGGCGCTGATGCGCCAGGCCGCGCGGCGCCTGGACGAACTGTGCCGCATCGATCCCAGCCTGGCGGCGGTCCGCGAGAACCTCCGATCTGCGGAGATCCCGTTGCAGGAGGCTTCTTACGGGCTGCGCGATTATCTTTCCGGACTGGAGGCCGACCCCGGCCGCCTGGAGGAGATCGAGTCGCGGCTGGCGGCGCTCGACCGGCTCAAGCGCAAGTACGGTCATTCTCTCGAAGAGGTGCTGGCGTTCCTGGAACAGGTGCGGGCGCAGATTTCCGCCGTGGAGCACTCCGGCGAGCACATGGAGGCATTGCGCCGCGAGCGCGAAACGCTTTCGCAGGAATATGACCGGCAGGCCGCCGAGCTCACCGCCCGGCGCAAAGCCGCGGCCCGCAAGCTGGAAAAGCGCGTGGAGGCGGAACTGGCGTCGCTGGCCATGGAGCGCACGGTCTTCCGCATCGAGGTGAATCCGGCGGAACGGACGCCGGAGGGGGCCGATCGCATCGCGTTCCTGGTTTCCCCGAACCTGGGGGAAGAACCGCGTCCGCTGGAGAAGGTGGCCTCGGGCGGCGAGATCTCGCGCATCGCGCTGGCTCTGAAAACCTGCATCAGCGGCGCCCGCCGCGTGGCAGCCGGACCCGCGCGCACGCTGGTCTTCGACGAGGTGGACGCGGGCATCGGAGGCAGCGCGGCGGAAGGCGTGGGGCGGCGCCTGAAGAAACTGGCCGCTTCCAGCCAGGTATTGTGCGTCACCCACCTGCCGCAGATCGCTTCCTTCGCGGACCATCATTACCGCGTCGAGAAGCACGAGAAAGACGGCCGCACGGTGGCGGCGATCGAAGAACTGGATGCCCAGACCCGCATGCGGGAAATCGGGCGCATGCTCTCCGGCCACCGCCTGACTCCGGAGGCTCTCAAACACGCCGAACAACTGATCCGCATGAGCACGGCGTGACCGCGCGCCGTGGATTGACTCGTCCGGTGAGAGTTGTTACAAAAGGTGGACACACAGCGTCCTAGAACCTGGAGATGATTCCCTTGGGAGTATCCCCGTCGAAAGAGGCCGGTCCGAGGCATGCCGCGAGTCCCTGGCGTGAGGCCGGGGCCTGGCTCGGCGCGGGCCTGTGCCTCCTGCTTTGCGGCTGCACGGGGAAGAGCGCGCCGCCGGGTTCCGCCGGCAAGCGGGCCGAGGCGGTGCCCGTGGTAGTGGCCACCGTGACGCGCCGGACCGTCCCGGTGGATGTGCAGGTCATCGGCAACGTGGAAGCGTACAACACCATCGGCGTGAAGGCGCAGGTGGGCGGGCAATTGACCGAGGTGCATTTCCAGGAAGGAGATTTCGTCAGGAAGGGGGATCGGCTCTTCGTCATCGACCCGCGGCCGTTCCAGGCGCAGGTCAGCCAGGCGGAGGCCAACCTGGCCAGCGCGCAGGCGCAACTGGGCCTGGCGCAGGCCAACCTGGCGCGGGACCTGGCGCAGGAGCAATACGCCCACGCCCAGGCGCTGCGGTACGACAAGCTGTTTCAGCAGGGGATCATCTCCCGCGAGCAGACCGAGCAGTTCCGTACCAACGCTGATGCCACCAGCGAAGCCGTGCGCGCCGACCGGGCGGCCATCGAAAGCAGCAAAGCCGCCATCAACGCGGACCGGGCGGCCCTCGAAAATGCCCGCGTGCAGCTCAGCTACACCACGATCGATTCCCCCATCAACGGGCGCACGGGGAATCTCATGGTGCGGCAAGGCAACGTGGTGAAGGCCAACGACATCGACATGGTTACCATCAACCAGGTGGAGCCTATCTACGTGACCTTCGCGGTTCCGGAAGCGCAACTGCCCGCCGTCAAGAAATACATGGCCCAGAGCAAGCTGACCGTGCTGGCGGTACCGCAAAGCGATCCCACGGCGCTCGAAACCGGCGTGCTGACTTTCGTGGACAACGCCGTGGACATGACCACCGGCACCATCAAGCTGAAGGGCACCTTCAGCAACGCGGATCACAGGCTGTGGCCGGGGCAGTTCGTGCGCGTCACGCTGCGCCTGGCCGAACAGCCGGACGCGCTGGTGGTGCCTACGCAGGCGATCCAGAACGGGCAGGATGGCCAGTTCGTCTTCGTGGTGAAGAAGGACATGACGGTGGAGTCCCGGCCGGTCACGCCGGGCATGCGCGTGGATGAAGACATCGTGGTGGAAAAAGGCCTGGAATCCGGCGAGACCGTGGTGACGGAAGGCCATTTGCGCCTGGCGCCGGGCGTGCGCGTGCAGGTGCGGCCTCCGCGGTCCGCATCCAAAAGCTAGTCTGGCGGCCGACGATGAGTGTCACCCAGAAGGAAAAGGCGGATCGCTTCCGGGCACTTCACGAAGGACCGGGCACCTTCGTCATTCCGAACCCGTGGGATATCCCCTCTGCCCGGATTCTCGCGGGCCTCGGGTTCCAGGCATTGGCCACTTCGAGCGCCGCCTCCGCCGCCACCTTCGGGCGAAGAGATGGCGGGCTGACGCGGGATGACGCGCTGGCGCACGCACGCCTGATTGTGGATGCGACGGACCTGCCGGTCTCCGCGGACCTGGAAAAGGGATTCGGCGACGGGCCGGAGGTGGTGGCAGAAACGGTCCGGCTCGCGGCGGAGGTGGGGCTGGTGGGGTGCACGATCGAGGATGCGACCGGCAACCCGGAGCATCCCTTGTACGATTTCCGCCTGGCAGTCGAAAGGATTGCCGCGGCTGCCGAGGCGGCCCGGGCGCTGCCGTTTCCTTTCCTGCTTACCGCGCGGGCGCACAATCTCCTTTACGCGCACGCGAGCCTGGATGAGACCATCCGCCGCCTGCAAGCTTTCGAAAAGGCCGGAGCCGATGTGCTGTTCGCCCCGGGCCTGCCGGACCTGGCGGCCGTGCGCACGGTCTGCACGGCGGTATCGAAGCCCTTCAATTTCATGGTGGGAATCAAGGGGAAGTCGTTTTCGGTGGCCGAACTCGCCGCAGCCGGAGTAAGGCGCATCAGCCTTGCGACTTCGCTCTATCGGGCGGCCATGACGGGATTGCTCGAGGCGGCACGGGAAGTCAAAGACGCCGGCCAGTTTTCTTTCGTCGAGCGTTCCGCGACCACGGGGGACCTGAATAAGCTCATGCGGGTATAGCCGCGTGTAGATCGTACTCACATCATTGGCGACGCGCCCCAATCCGTTGGCCGCCACGGGCGCGCAGGCGCACCGGGGGCGGTTTTCCGCAATAGGTGGTGCGACAAGATCGCACACCTCCCGAGACTCGCGATTGATCTCCGGATCGCCTCGATGCCGTGTTCCTGGTGTGGGCAGCCTTCGGGCTGGGGTGACTGGGCGGCACCGGCCAACCCGGACTTCAGGGCCTCTGCAGTCCCGTTGTGGCGGCTCGGCAGCACCCGTGCCGACGTGTCAGACTGTAGGAGTGGTGTGGCATATGCCTTTACCAACGAAAGAAGTCGATTTGGTCGCGTACGACCACCTCGGACAGCCCATCCTGCTCGCGGAGGTTAAAAGCACCCATCGAGCCTCCGACCAGTGGGCGGCGCGCTTCCGAAGAAACTTGCTGGCGCACGGAACGCTCCCGAGAGCGCCTTTCTTCCTGATCGCGACTCCGGATCATATGTATTTCTGGCGACAAGAAGATCCGACCTCGAAGGAAGAACCGCCGCAGTTCATCATGGATGCCACCCAGGAATTGAAGCCATATTTCGAACGATTCAATCAATCGCCCGAGAAGACCGGTGGTCGCGCGCTGGAGCTGATCCTTTTTTCGTGGCTATTGGACCTTGCCCAGTCCGGGCAATCGAGAGCCAAACAAGATCCTTCCATTCGATGGCTATCGGAATCGGGGCTACTTGAAGCCTTAAGAAGCGCCCGCATCGAGTCAAGCGCCCTGCAATGAATGTGTATGTCGAATCGAATTTCGTACTGGAACGGGCGCTTGAGCAGGAGCAGTCCGAGAGCTGTGAGCGAGTGATAGGGCTCGCTACCGCCGGTTCCGTTCGGCTGGTCATTCCCGCATTTTCGCTGGCGGAACCGCACATCACGCTAATGCACAAGGCAAATGAGCGGTCGAGGCTGAGCACGGAGCTTAAGAAACAGCTTTCGGAACTCGGCAGGTCGAAGCCTTACCGCGAAGCCTCCGGCAGCTTCAATGACATTACCGCCCTGTTGATCAGGAGCGCTGAAATTGAAGGAGCAGGATTGGAGCGGGCGACGGACGGAATCCTAAAAGCGGCAGAAGTGATACCGCTGGACTCGGATGTTTTCTATGCGGCGAAAAGCATTCAGAGTACCTTCGACACGTCCATTCAGGACTCGATTGTACTGGCCTCCGTTGTACGACATCTTGCGGAGACCAAGCCAGCAGAAAGTTGCTTTCTGAACCGAAACACGCGGGACTTCGATGATCCGTACGTTCGCGACATGCTGGATTCATTCAACTGCAAATTTTTTGGCCGATTCGACTATGCCCTCCAATACATCGAGGCGCAGATCCGAAGGGAAGCAGAATAATTCAATCGCGGTGGACGGCTCTGGCCCGCTTCACTTTGACGCCATAGATCCAGGTCAGCGGGCCGAGAGTGCACATACACTACGGCTGTAACGGGGGTGGCTTGCGGATGGGGAGGTGATCGTCACCGCCCCGGCCCTCCGCGTTTGAGGCGGGGACCGGGGCGGGGTGAAACGTAACGGGGCTTATTGGCGGCAGTCTCCGGGGGGAAACCCCAGACTTACCCGAACCAATTCCCGAAACTCTGGCCGAAAACCGGTTTCTGTTGGTCCCGTCCG